>WLWD01002620.1_pt1 | contig 65634 bp, 36 predicted proteins | sample 6712731 | NCBI WGS metagenome assembly WLWD01 (sample SAMN12718690, study PRJNA576275) | sponge metagenome | isolation source: marine sponge | host: Mycale hentscheli | place: New Zealand: South Island, Marlborough, Capsize Point | collected 2014-11-01
CAATCCATACTCTCGCTTTACCCAATCCATACTCTCGCTTTACCCAATCCATACTCTCGCTTTACCCAATCCATACTCTCGCTTTACCCAGTCCATACTCTCGCTATACCCAGTCCATACTCTCACTTTACCCAATCCATACTCTCGCTTTATAGTCCATACTCTCACTTTACCCAATCCATACTCTCGCTTTACAGAGTCCACACTCTCGCTTTACCCAATCCATACTCTCGCTTACCCAGTCCATACTCTCACTTTACCCAATCCATACTCTCGCTTTACCCAGTCCATACTCTCACTTTACCCAATCCATACTCTCACTTTACCCAGTCCATACTCTACTTTACCCAGTCCATACTCTCGCTTTACCCAGTTCATACTCTCACTTTACCCAATCCATACCCTCGCTTTACCCAGTCCATACTCTTGTTTTACCAATCATTTACATACCTTAGCTACTGCCACTTCCAATCAGGATATTTCATTGATGAGATTTCTTCACCACTCCTTCTGCCTCTGATGTCATATGCAAAAGTAACAGCTCCAGCAGTTTAGATTTTACGTCATCTCACTCCACTAGTTGTTGCAGCCTATGCAAATAATAGGATAATAGCATAGATTGTGCACCCATACAATTGCCTTATGCTAGCTGCTATTTCAGCACAACTTAGCTATAACATACCGAGGGGGTTAAACCTAGGATCCCCAATCCCCCTTCGAACTTTGGGGAAAATATAGCACAGCGAATGTTTAATTGTATGAATATTACGATCATAAAATCATGCATGAAACATTGATCAATGCATATATACATTCTCATACAAGCATGTGCATCACAGTAGAATGTTTAGAAAAAGGATGTGTCAAGTAAACACACACAGCACGTGTCTGTTACTCCAAGCAAAATAATTCTCACATGAATGATACAATCACCTTCAAATGTCAGCTCAAAGTTACAATCAACTATTCGTCACATAGTTTTTCAGTCTATTACAAGATTTTATATGTAACAACAGACACCCTCAGCCATGTGGGTTAAAATAGTATAATACTTCACAATTTTAAATACTGCAACAAGAGAACTTCCCCCCCCCCCAAAAAAAAAACAAAAAAACTCGGATCGGACTTGTTCATTAACATTTTGAAAAATTTACTAATATCTATATAGTAACAGGGGTTCATTAAGGGTGGGGGGGCAGGGGAGACACTCGCCCCCTTGAAATATTCTTAAAATATCGTAAGCAAAATGTGTAGTTAAAAAGTGAATATTTAAGGTGAAGGGAAATGCTTAAATTATGCCCATCTCCTTTCTCGTCATAGTTCTGCACGAAAGTTGTGTCACCCTTTAGATAGCACAAACTCAACCTCGCCCACTCTTAAAGTGATTTCTAAATGAATCCCTGAATATTACGCTTGTGTGTCAAATAACGACAATGACCATGTGTGTATTCATGAATAATCCATCAGCTTAAACAGTCTGGCAAAGCATCATCCTTACTTCAATGGGTAAAGAGTCATCACATTCAGTAAAGAGTGATTAATTGTTACTAAAAAGTGGGTGGAATAGATGAGGGAAGGCAGTGTAGGTTTCAAAAGTTTCGTGGAGCGTAAGTCCACAATCATGATGGTAGGACAGAGATTCAGAAGCAGGATAATTAGACAAAGGACTCTATGACTCAAGAAGACAGAACTAAAGAAAGGAAATGTGGGGGATAAGAAAAGCTTAGATAGTTTAAAATGAAGAGAGCAGGAGAGGAAAACTAATTAACCGTACTCAATAGTAGAGAATGATAACTGAGCAAAATAACTTCAATACGTCAAGCGCCACTGTGTGGCGGGGTACTTGATGCTAGTATATTATAATATACATTATATAATTCCCCTTCAAAAATATTTCCTAATTTAGAATCCACCTAACCTTGCAAGCCACTTTTACTCGACTGCATAGTCTACCACACATGTGATCTTCTTATCTTGTTGTATAAAGTCCTGAACAATCAATAAATTAAAAAATTCTCAAGAATTTCTTAAAAATCAATGTGTACTAAATAATCATACCAACACTGTAATTAAGGCCAAGCGCCTCCTCATAGTGAAAATTTTGAAGAAACTATCTAAATATGATACTCTAGTAAAGTTGCACAACATTCGAATCCAGCACCTATCACAGTTCAATAGTATCTGAGTGCAGTATGCAGTTAGGCAGTACTCAAAATTACAGCACTCAAACTCATAATAATGCCATGCTAATTACTCAAAGAATCTATATAATAATATGCTCGTGTGTCAGTAACAACGATCGACAGTGTGTATTCATGAATAATTCACGAACTTAAAAAGTATGGTGATAAAGCATCGTGATACCTTGAATAGGTTGTCCCATTCAGTTGAAAGTGATTAATAGTACACTAAAAAGAGGGTTGAATGGACAAGGAGAAGGCGGCTAGTGAAATCACTGAGTAAAGGCGGCATATGTTTCAAGAAGGAAGGGAAAAGTGCGAAAAAGAAGGCAACATTTCAACAAAGCCCAAGTCCACAATCATGATAGAAGGACAGAAATATTCAGAAGCAGGAGAGACAAAGAAATAGAAGGGACTCCATGACTCGAGAAGAAAGGTGAAAGAAAGGAAAGGTTGGGGATAAGAAAAGCTGGATAGTTCAGGAAAAAGAGAGCAGAAGAGGGAAACTGATGTAGAGAATGATAACAATGAACAAAAATAACTTATGCTACTGCATTCTTACTGTGCAATAAGTCAAGCGCCACTATGAGGTGGGGTACTTGCTAGTTGTAAATATTTTTTGTCTTGCAGCCTAAGGGTGGCGGATATGCCCTAACTCCTCCCACCCCTTTCCAAACAAATTTTCTAGATAAAACCCTGACTATAATAAATTTCTGTTATAACAGTAATATTATTATTATTTATTATTAATAATAAAACTGTTGCACTTCTTGATAAGAAGCTACTCAACTTTATTGTAAATGTTGCAGAACTAGAGTGCTCCTAATGTCTATCATCAAATATCTTGTGGCTACATGAAAACTAATCATGAAAGAAATTAGTAATACAACTGGTGGACATCACTCAAGTGATAAAAGCATAAACCACAGCCTACAATTTCTCTGTCCTAAGACTTAGAAAGTCCAAGAACTACAGTTCCAATAGAACATACAAACATCACCAGCTCATACATGTGTCTATTACCATGTGACAGGAGTCCACATCCTTCACCTGTTCAATAAAAACTGATGCATATCACTCATACCCCATCTCCTCCACCTGGACTTTTAATGAAACTAGCCCCCTATCACGTCCCATTCAAAGGTCATATCCTGTCCATTCTCTCCCCTCCCCCACCCTGCAAGCCACACAGCAACAACAGGAAGGTCACAAACATCACCTAAATCAGGTATGCCCTGGGCATCATCATAAAATAGTTTGAACAATCACCTCAACCAAAATGATGGACACTCAACTCAAATGAGACATGTACACCACAACTTGAGACTTGCTTGATTCCATCTATATTGAGGACTTCGTCAAGAACAAACACTTGCCAGTAAGTCTTGCCTCGCAGGTTGGTTATGAGCCAGCTTGAACTAGGGCAAGACCTTCAACTTGCCAGTCAGTCCAGTAAACCTGAGTGTTTTATTCACATGGTCATAATAACCCGTAGCAGCTAAAAATATTATGTGACACAATCTGGGCAGTGTGTAGAGGAGGCTATAGGGGCAAAGCCACCGTGATTGATATCAGCAGTGGCGTAGGCAGAGGGTGGGGGGTGGGGCTTCAGGCCACCAAAATTGTGGGGCATAATCTAACAAGGCAACTTCTCACTTTTAAACCCCCGACCCCAAGAAAACGTGCCCCTTTACTAAACATCTTCCAACACCGCTGATCAGTCGTGTGACTACTACAAATACTAATGGCTAGCACAAGTATTCGACAATAGGCTTCAATTGTATATTCCACAGATTATTTGTAAGGTTACTCTGGATTGACTGCCTTAATGTACAACAACTTAAACTAAAATAGTTTAAACCTACACGACTAACACTTGCACAACTCATTCAAAGTAGAGTATATTATAGTTATTTCACATTAATCCCACCCCTACACCACCGCCGCATTAATTCACGCAGTATCTAACGCCTGAGCCTACCTAATCAATATGACAGACCACTGTAGCTCGTCAAGCCTCTTCTCCCACAACATTTCTTTCCACATGCGCTGCGTGTGCAATGTATCTGAACAAATGACGACCGTTGTTTTGCCTAATTGGGCGGTACCTTTCCGTTGCTATAGTTATAAGAGAAATAAAAACAATAACAAATCCATCACCGTGCGAATGGACAGGTTTTAAAGCGTATAAGGACAGCTAAGACGGTTTTTTCGATAAAAAAGGATTGATCCATCACTAAATTGAGGGGTGTCGGGCCTGCAGGTATCTTCTGACGAGTAAAGCGGCATACATCACCCCCAAATAGCTATCTGACCTCCAGTAGGAATAGCTACTTCATTATTTTGCAAAATGAATTGCTTCTATTAAACTATAATATGCAATAAAATAAATTGCTGTTACTGCTGATAATATACAAAATCTGTATACTTCAATGGCATGATGAACAAAACTATTTTCATCAGAATGGTTTAGCTATACCAGTGGATCTAGAACCATATAGCTATATAGCTACTCTGAGACTTGACAAATTCATAATCTTGTAACTGGACTAGATAATAGATAATACAAACAACGCAGTGATTTATAATAATGGTATGTATAAGTTACTGATATGACATCCAGACTTTATCCCTACCATGGTAAAATTGTATGTGAAAACTGTATAACAGACACTAAATGTTGCACTAAAGTGAACTAAGTTTTCCAGTCAGTTTTCCGTCAGAATGGTTTAGCTATACCAGTGAATCTAGAACTTTACAGCTACATAGATATTCTGAGACGTGTAACTAGACTAGATAATACAAACAATGCAGTGATTTAATAATGGTATCTATAAGTTACTGATACGACATCCAGACTTTATTCCTACCATTGTAACATTGTATGTGAAAACTGTATAACAGACTCTAACGTTGCACTAAGGTCAATTGATAGTTTTCCAGTTACTCAACAGAGAAGATATTTTTTGGGTTATTATTCAATTGTAGGCTTTATTTGATGTGGCTATAGCTATAGTGTCTTTGAAGTATGACACATGTGTATACGTGATCGCTACTTGGATTTATCATAAGTCTTAAGTGTACAATTAGATTATTAGTAGTACAAATAACGACAGCCTGAGCTTCCCAAGTCAGGCAAATTAAAAAAAAAAATCCCACTCTATGACTGCTTCTACATTTCCTTGCTGTAACTGTAACAGCAACACAACAACTTAAGTTGCTTTTCTCTGGTGGCTAAAAGTATTTTCCTTTCAAATTCTGTAATGAATATTTCAGGGTAGAGGGACTAACTGTGCCCAACATTTCTATAACTAGTTAGTTTAGATCTATACTCTGCACACTTCTTCACTTGACTGGCTTTCTTAGCATGTTTTTTTCTTTGAAGATATCAGGGGAAATTTTATCCTATTCTGAAGTCTACCACTGTTCCATGAAACAAAGGTCATTACTTTTAGCTTTTGGCACCAGACCTCGACACACCATAAGGATACTGTACATAAAGCTTATGACAAAAGTACAATACTTTTGATGCTGCTTTCTTATTGATCTTTAGCAGAAATTCTCATTTCAATATCTAGCATTTAACAATGTCTCAAATTTTAAGAAAGATGAATACATAAACTATAATGTATGGAATGATGAATACGCCATGAAATAATTCAGGAATTAAAGGAGTAGGTGAGTGTACAATGTAACGAAGGTGCAATATTCTTTTCTCAGGATACAAAATAATAAAAAAACATGATCAATGTGTAAATTAATAATTCACACAAAACAACAAATATTTTTCTCCAGCATTATGATCAGACATTCTGCTATCCGTCATCAAAGTTAGAAGTGTAGTGTCTAGGAATTTTCCGTAGACTTCATAATGAACAACCTTATCATGCCATCTTCTCCTAGAGAAACTTCACTTGACCTCCTCTAAATCTAAAATAACAAAATAAAAACAACAAACAAACAAACACATAAACAAAAAAGACTGATAATCATGTGTTTATAGTTGTCTGGGTTTCATACACACTGTAGAGTAGATAGAAACCTAACCTCCGCCTCCCCAAGATGGAACCTCCCTTCCTCAGAATTTTTGAAAGTTAATAATTATAGTAATTAGATTACAGTGAGTTGTAACATCATGCTGTGATTGATTAAATGTTGATCAGTATGAATACTCTCATGTAGCAGAGTTTGATACAGAAAAATGGAGGGGGAAACTGAAAAATTTCCCTCTCAAACAGAGTTCTTCCCCCCCTTCCCTCCCCAACTATAGCCGTTCTTCTCCATGTATTCAGTGTTGGACGTAGGAACAGGAATTGGGCAAGGGGAAGGAGTGGCGTCAGTGTTTGAGGGTGGGGCTACACAGATTTAGATGTGTACACATGCTGTAAATTACAAACGGATAAACAAAAAAAAATCATATCAAATCGACTCATAAATCATATATCTTATTTTCTCTTTCTGGAGTGGGGGGGGGGAGGGGGGATGGGGAGTTGAGGGAAAAGTGGGGGGAAGACTTGTGCATCAAAGTAAAAATGGTTTAAATTGGTTGTGCTCAAGAACTACACGTGGGCACATTGGAGCATTCATCATGCAGCGTTCAGTATGGGAGAATATTGAATGCTCGTGTGATTCAGAAATTCTTATACTCAGTAATTACTATACCCACTTTCATAACAAAATGTGGACATATATTTAGCATGTGGGTATTCAGGGGTTCATTTAGGGGGGCCAGGGTGGTGCTCGCCCTCTCCCCTCCCTTGAAGGCGTTTCGTCCCCCCTTGAAATATTTTAAACTTTCGTAAGCAAAAAAGCAAAGTTAAAATGTGAATGATGAAGATTGTAAATGATTAAATCACAAGTCCTCTACTATCTTAATTATGTACAAAAGTTATGACCCCTAAGATAGTGAAAGCTCAGTCTTGCCCCCCCCCCCCCTCCCTAGATTAATTCCAAAATGAACCCCTGAGTATTGGGGATTGGAGGGGGAAGTTAAACCAACAAACACATCCATCTCTTTATGGTCATGGTAACCAGTAGAACCATCATGAACAGCAAAAGTCATCTACTAGGCAGCTATAAGGATACTCAGCCCACTATGGTTGGAAACAACCAACCTCTCTGTATTCTAATGTGTTTATATATGAGATTAAACAATTACAATATATATGAGTTCACTCAATTATGGTGTAGATTGTGTAATAAAGTGCTTTAATTAGAGAAAACACCTATCACATAATTGTTATAGTTCACAGTCACACATATCTTAATGATATTCTGTGAGATATCTACTCCATACTGAACTCCATTAGAGTTAGCTCATTAAACCTTATTACTAATAAGTCCACAATAATTACCAACTCTACAATTAAGCAAGTATGTGTGTGAAGTTAAAACTCCCTGTAAATGCATTTATAAAACCAGATCAAACGAAGTATATATTAGAGATGATATATGGCTTACAATTAGATTGTGCAATAAAGTGTGTGTTTTAGTTCACTGGCATAATGAAGCACCATAAGTGCGAACCTTCAGCGCTGTGGGACGACATCCCAACTAAATTGGTGGGGCCGCCCACATTCCAGGAACTATGAATTGAACATTATATGTTTGTGCTTGTTTTGGATTCAGTTACATGTATTTTCGGTTATGGGACTTAGTTAATTTTTAAAGTCATGTCACCTGTGTGTGTCTACATCTTGTTGTTCATTGTTGTGTTGTCCGGGCTGTGCATATAAGACTTCGTGTTTTGTGTGTGCAGTCAGTCAGTTCTCAGCTGCCATTTGTGCCATCTGATCTCGTTAGATTAAACTAGTATAATCCTGAGTCCACCTTTCGAGGGGGGGCTGTCGAGGGGAAGGCATACTGATTCTGGTGGCAGCAGCTTAATTGCTGTCACCATTGTGTGAGCCTGAAGGAGGAACTCATGAGCTTCACTGAGGGAGGCCCACAAGTGCCACTATACACTAGCAAGCTATTTACAAAATCATCTCAGGACCAAATGAATGATTTATTGGCTATTCTAATTAGGTATCAATATAGCTTGAGCAATGAAAACAGTATATGTAAAAGCTGTCTTCATAAGCAAAGAAGCTAAAAGGCCAGAGACATTTACCAGTATCCATTTTCAATGTTAACCTAGAGCTACAAAATGTAACACTGAAGGTTAACAACATATGTGACCGGTTTTGGGAAAATCGGCCTAAACGCGGCAAACAATTTTTTTCAGTATCCCCGGGTAAAGCCTTATGGGTAGATTTTTTTCGAAAAAATTTTTATGGCAGAAATGGATAGACACCAGCTAGCTCTAGCTTATGACGCAGTTGTAAGCTCTGGCGTGCTCTAGAACTCACACTAGGAGGCTAGAAACACTAGCCGGTTGGACTCGTGCACGGAGAGTTGCTAAGAAATTATTGGCGGGCTTTTCACTAACAGCGGGGAAAAAACTGTAGCTAACTAATTCACTTACTATTCTACATAATTCACGTACTCACGCAATTCTCGCCATCATAGTTTCTTATAAAGCCCTGCATTAAGCCTTTTAGACTTCTTTCAATCCGCCTGTAACCGGTTCATTCCATAGTGTCCCGGAGACATGCAGTAATAGTATACGGACACAAGGCACGCCCCCTGACCTAGCAACGCCTTTACCCGGCGAAATCAGCAATAATAAGTTTAGCAAAAATACTGAAGTGTTGTAGTGCGTAAGGCGAAGACGACTTGTGCTACAGCTTCCAAATTAGGAGGAAGCAGAGGATCAGTGCATGTACTTCATTATGTTACATAAGTAGGAAAATAAGTCAAGAGCACATTAACAGTATGGAAGAAGGGGGAAAAGCCTCATGGAAAAGGTGGGCTATATAAAGAGTAAGAAAGAGAGTACTGTTAGCCATTGATACAGCTAAATTGTACTGCACAGGATATACAGTGTAAAGTCAGAGTACAGCTAGATACTATCCTGAGTGGTCATTTTCAATCAAGAAGCACTTTGGCACATATGTACACATGAACATTATCAGATATTATTCTTGCACAAGAACAGCTACAAACCCTGAATATGTGTCACCTACAATCACTATTTGAATGTCAGACAACTTACAGTCATAAAATTCATATAAGTTTAACCACTCAAGCTACAGTATTATGAAATCATCAAAATAAAACTTGAGCTTTGATTTTATTACATGTATACCCTTATAAACGCTCACCTACATGATAACATAGGAACCATGATAGTGTACGAGTGTGTATACATGTATGTATGTATGTATGTGTGTGTATGTATATACGTGTGTATGATATGTATGTATGTATGTATGTATGTATAGAGCTGGGCGATATACCGGTATTATCGTTGCACCGCGATAAAAAACTGATATTGCCTTTTTTTCAGAAAACTGTTGGGGTCGTTAAACTAATGCATGAACTTCATGCGCACGACAGATTAAAGGAACAGCCATTTCGCGGTTTGCAAACATGTCCGTAATGTACTAGCAAAGTTTTAAAAGTAGCTAGCAGTGGTTGCGAGTTAAAATTCTGTCTAAAGAAAGCCAACATAGTCTTGCCCCACGGACTAACTTTGTCTGGATAAAATTTACTTTGTTAAATATTATTTATGAAATATCATATATCGCTCTATCGCGATAATGCAGGTAAGTATCATATCGCCTGTGATTATCCAATATTGCCCAGCTCTGTGTATGTAAGTATGTATACATGTATGTATGCATGCATCTATGCATGTATGTATGCATGTATGTATGCATGTATGTATGCATGTATGTATGCATGTATGTATGTAAGTATGTATGTATGCATGTACACTCAATCCCCTCTTAACCAGGCACCATGGGACCCGAGGGTGTCTGTATCTCAGAAATGCCAGCTACAAGGGAATTTTTCCAAGCATTAAGTACAGTCCTCTTTCACTTGCAACCCTTAGTAGGCTTCTCTACAATTTTATGGAACCAGAAATAACCGGCTTGTGCTGACACAATTGGGTAATGGTGGTCAAATTAGCGAAATTGTGAGGCAAGAATTGATTAATTGAGTGGCTAACTTGTGCCCTGCCCTGTAAAGAGGCGTGCCTGTAATAGAGGTATTTGGATAAAATAGGATTGAGCGTACGTATGTATGTAATGTTTTAACAGTGCAGACCTGTGTATGTGTGTATGTAGATACAAACTAGTGTAATAAGTGTTTTCATAAGCACTCTGAATAAGTCCACAGTGAGTGCACCTTTGCTATTACAAATATATTATATATAAATTACTATATACACATACACACGCACACAATTTAGCGAGTGAGATATGGAGAAACTTTGGCGGTTGAATCAGAATTCTACAGATCAGAAATATCTCATCAGGAGTGAATTTTAGCTCACTGGCCAAGGTTCGTAAGTACAAATCTTGTTGCTATTAAATACGTATGTAATGTATTAGCACTACATTTTTGAATTAATGCTAGTATGTGTCTCACTATCATCACCCCCTGCTCACTTTCTTTCAACAGTATCTTCGGCAGATTGTACAACATAAAGAGAGAGGGCCGAGTAAATGAATAGGGTACTACTTTCTACATAACACAAATTACACGGCCGGCTGACCAAAATAGCATTTCTCCTCTCAAATTTAATATTGAGAGGACATCATGTCTGCTAAAATTTCACTTCTTATCAGAAGCCTGTATAGACATGTACTATTAAAAACAAATGGGTGCATTAATTTTTGAATATGTGTGTGTGTTATTTGTTTATCGATATACAGGATTTCAACGAATTGCTCGTAAAGTGACTAGAGCCCCTATATATTTCAGGTTGTCTAACTGTGCATTAAATGAAAATATGTATGAGTTAGTCACTAGAGTATGTATATATATAATTTACCTTGAATAAAAGGTAAAAAGCCTCTTTTCTTATTAGTGTAGGTTAAAAGTTATTCAGGAGTTCCTCACCTCTTATATTGAAGTCCAAGAGTAGCTATTAGCACACTCTTCACGGAGGAACACCGAGTCTTCTTTTAATGATACTTTTGGACATGTGTTGACCCTGTGGAGTTGGGTTTCACCTCCTACTTCACAACCCTACATACAGAGAGTCACAAGTAAAATTAGCTTAAATACAGTTCATTTAAACTCAAGATCCTTAGATTGGAGTTTGTGCTCTGCATTATTACATTCCATAACACATTCATACATTAGATATTTTGTAGCCAGCCAGGCTACTTCAGTAGTGCATAAGTAGTTGTTCAAAATTTATACCTTCATCAGGGTATATTATCAAGGGTAAAATTTCAAGGTCTAACATTTTCAAAGTTTCAGGGGGCAATCAGTGTTGAATCAGCAATTTCCGTAAAAATATGGATGAATCAGTAAGGTGGGAGGCTCTGTTCTATGGACACTCCACATATGTTAAATTCCCTTCACTAGTGTTCACCTGTCCCAAACTCCGTTCCAGTGATGAACTCCACTCTGAAGTCAAATCTCTTCTCTCTCCCCTCCCCGCGACATGTCGAGACAGAGTGGCACAATTTAGGTAAATTGATAGACCAACCAGAATGACAACAGGGCACCAATTACTGTCAACACTATTTCTCATACAGTAAAGCTTAGTTAAAGAGACATCAACTGTTGAATATATTATTGTATATATTAATTTCAAAAGAAAAATGGCTTATAGTTTTCATTAAAAATTCCTCACTAGCAAGTACAATACAGTTATGGTGCAACAATGAAGACCACAGAAATTTGATTCAGTGGCTAATGGGCTTGCTAGCAAAACAAAAATGAGAGAAGGGTACTAACATACTTGCCCTATGCTACTTGAGGCACTACTGAAGAAATACCAGTCTTTGAATTGACCAATACGGTTGTTCAGTTTTACACCGCTTTAGTCTAGTGCGGACAGCAACAGAGTACACTATAAGCGTACCAGTTGTGTTTTCACTCACCGGGATAAAAATCCATGAACGCCAGTAAGAGCAGACCAGAAGAGGAGATACACAGGCGTATTATCACTCTTGCTGTAGAGAACTTCTGTGGTATTAGCAACCCTTTACCATTTCTGATCTGGTGTTTTAAAATTAAACCCTTTACCAATTTCGAGTTTGAAACCTAGCACTATCGACCTTTTACCTCAGTAATCAGGAGTGTTAGAAGAGGTGGTGGTAAAGGGTATCAACACAATATGCGTGCCGTACACGCGGTGGTGGGCACAGTGAAGATTGAGCTAATTTCTGCCCTGTGTGATCTTACTAGACTGATTTACAGGCTGCGACAGCAAGTAGAGAGCGCGGTGTTGTTCAATTTTATTGAGTAAGTATGAAAACGCTAATTAGTGATATCTAGGTGATTCTTTAAGTGTTATTGGATCTGTGGATGTAGGATTGTAATTTGTACAAGTCATTGATCACCAATACTAGTGTTTGAAGTATTACCGTTGAGTTCATTACCTTGTTTCTTTGTTAATGCAGGAATGAACTAAAGAGGTTGCAGAGATGAACTTGAGATATTGCAGAGATGGAGCCAAAGTCAGGAACTGTTGTCTGATGCATCATTTTTTTCATTTATTTGTACATGGTCATAATTATTTATTCATATTCTGGTAACAATGGATAAATTTTGAAGGTACAGGATTTGTGTAGAACAGGTTGCACAAAAAGTGCAGTTTAACTTCAGGATTGCTGCAGGAAAGGTGTGTGAAGAATAGTTGCTTTGTGTAGGAAAGGTGCATAAAAAGTGCAGTTTTTGAGTACAGGAAATCTAAAGGAAAGCTGCACATTTTCGCACAGACAGCTACCTAGAATGTACAGGAATAGTTAGTTTTAATTCAGGAAATATGAAGGAAATGTGATATGATATATGCAGTACAAACCATATGGCATGTAAAGGAAATAGTGCAGTTTATGTCAAGGATATGTTCAGGAAATAGTGAAGGAAAGTACGCCCTATACAGTACCCGGAATGGTTACCACCAGCTCATCTGTCCTGAAGTTGGAAATGTGAAGGACATGTGATCTGTGAGATAGCTATACTTAACCTTTCCTATAGCAGGAAATTCCACTTTTCTTCCAGTGTTATTACTTTGAATAATATTCTTCTGCAAACTGATATATGTGACAAGGCTCATCTCTCTCCCTCAGTTTGTACTTCCTGGAAACAACAACATACACAACAATACCCACCACACCGACAACTATGTTCACTAAATAGTATTCCATGCCGCAACTAGGAAATGACTGTCGAATATACACGAATGGTACTATAAGGACAGAAGCGAAGAATTCAGAGATACCTCTAACTGCATAAGACAATCCAATGAGTAGTCCCTTCATAGAGTGAGGACTCTGGGCACAGATAAACCGATACAGAGATATGTATATGAATAAATAGGAGAGAAAATACAAGGTGTGCTGTATATAGAGTATACTATTTGGATATATGCTCATGGTAATATTACTTTGACTTTCATAGAACATACACTCAAGTTGATGATTTTCAGAGTGAGCAATGATATCCATAGTCAGTGTACAAGTTACTGACAACACACGCAATAGAACACCAAATCCCATTGCCTTCAGCATGCTTAAATGACTACAAAAAGGACGAAGAATGAACACAAACACAGGAATACCAAGTATAATTATTACCGAGGAAAATATATTAGTATGCCACAGTAAATTGCTTATGCTTAAGCTGTCATAATCTTCTGAAGAAGAGTTGATGTGATGTGATACATGATAAGAAAAGTTACGATATAAAACTGCATCACAAGGCAATTCCAGAAAGAAAGAGAAACTAAGAGCAAACAATATCTTAAGTATTCCATAGAAGGCTTTTACATCTTCCACCTCTTCTGTTGTGAATGGGCCACCATATTTGTTTTTACCTAAGTTTAATCCGGAAGGAATAACATCTTCGCAGTAGGTAAAGGCACTGCGATGAATTGGCACCTTATGTTGACAAGAAAACTTAGTCACTTTGTAGACGAGTTTATAAGGACTCCTTCTGGCAGAATCAATTAGGAACCATTGCTGATTATAAATAGAAATGAACAAAGTAGTAAAAAGAAAAAGGAAAATACTAATCAAGTATGTAATTTCCAACCATATATATACACTTATTATTTGAGTTTCAATCTGTATGATACCCTCAGAGAGTATTAAACCTGCATAATAGGTCCATACATACCAATAAAGAAACAAGTTTTGATAATCAGCTGGAGAATCATGAAGTTGATCTATTCCAAACTGAATTACATTTGCATAAAATAGAATATTGCAAATAATCATTACCAATGATGCAAGAATATTGATTGTTAAAGCAATAGCATCAACTATTGTGTTGTTCTCCTCAATAGTATTAATTAAGATAACCATTATTATTGATATTCCTAAAAAAAATAGTAGTACTTCCAAGCTAGTAAGTATAGTTTTGTAACGACCAAATTTATTATCTGCAAGATAACCGGCAAGAGGGTAGAAGCAAAGAAGAAAGGCATTACCACCAAATATTGCATAGTAGTAGGAAGGAATTTTAAAAAGAGTGATGAGAGTATCAGGTTGAAATTGTAGACCATATAGCAAATTCATCCAAAGACTCCAGACTAGTACGAGAAGAGCAGCTTTGGACTTTATAAACTTGTGACTATTTTGATATCTTCTGATCCACACTAATAGTGGTTTCCTTGAGTTATTTTGTAGTAATCTAGACCTTTCTGGCATTTTTAAGACTGACAGCCTTCTACTACTTGCAAACAACAGTTGTGTTACAACCCCAGCTAGCACCGTGTTATTAATACCATAGCCAACTTTCAGCATCTCCAACACAACACACCTCTGTTGCATAGATGTTGTTTTTCTAAAGTGAAACTAGTCCCAAGTTATTTCACTGGTTTATTAACAACAGCTCACGAAAGTGAATTCCACAATAATAACATTTGAAAACAGTTACAAGATCACAAACTTTCGGCTATTCATTCCCATTGGAACACTCATTTGATGCACACTAAAAGGGTACCACCATCAGTGGTTCCATCCCCCCCCCTCCCCCTCCCCCCATACCTTTCCACTCAGCATATTTTCTGTTTCTCTGTCTCTCGGGTCACAGTTCGTTCATCCTCCATCAGTCTGTTTGTCATTTATAGTCACTAACCATTTTCTCAGAACAAGAATTTAGTTATTTTTTTCATCAGAAAAAAATAATTAAATTCCTAATAGTTGAAGTAACGAAAGTAGTATTTTTAAGAATTACTTGTGGTGGTCTAAATAACTTTAAAATTAAATGACTTAAATTCTCTTCACACACAAAATTGTATATCATTTTTATATTATAATATTTAATGCACTAGCTCTGATCAATATAAATTATGAAATGGAAATAGACATTGATAGCATTTGTAAACTATGTCTGAACAAGCATCCATGTAAAATAGAGTGTGCAAGTTTATTGTCTTAATTTTTAATTTCTTTTTCAATTCAATTTATTTGTCATTTCATTTGTTCATTCAGTTTTATCACTCCATCATGGTAGACCTTGAGCAAAGTGTTGTGCTGGTTGGTTTCACCAAAAATCGATTTCATACCAAATAGGGGTGTGGCTTTTATGGAATGGGTGTAATTGTGGTAAAATGGGTGTTGTTAGACTTAAGTTAATTCTTAGCCCTCCCTCTGAAAAATCACGCTTATGCCCCTGTTATTTGGCACCCAGTACCTAATTGGAAAGAAAAATTAATTGCTACTTGAAAAACAAAATGACAACAATAACAACAAAAAAACCTTGTCAACTTGTCATACCTCTTAAACTGTATATTCTGAATAGAGTTTATATTATCTCCTGAATATGCTGAGGAACAAAAATATTTACATTCAAGGGTAGAAAGAAAACTAGTTGCAACTAGAGCACTGAAGTAGTGCAAACCCTCAGCGCTAGTTAGCTAGTATGATAAAGAAAATAATAACAAAGGAAAAGTGTAGAAAAAAAGAAAAAGAAAGAGAAGTGGCATGAAGAGAGGCAGGAAAGAGAAAAAGACAATGAAGGGACAAAAGAAAGAGGAAAAGAAAGGAAAAGGTAGAAAGAAATAAAAACAGTAGGAAGAAAGAGGAAAATAAAGAAAAATATGGCAAGAACACAAAAGGAAAAAGAAAAAAAAAAAGGATGAAAAAAAAAGATGAAAAAAAAAAAGCATCGACGAGGATTCGAACCAGAGACTATTAGGCTATGTACTTGCTCACTCAACGACTACGCAATGCAAAAGCTCACGCTGAATGCATGTAATTGTTCTATTTAAAAGTGATTTGCAACCTGCAAGCTGGCTCACGTGACAAGCACGTTATTTAAGGGGCGGTTCCCGCTGTAAGCCTACGATCGCACAGCTCTGGAAAGACTCGCTTTTTCTGGAAAATGAAGTCCAAAATCAAAATTCTGGCATATTAAAGGAACTTACTTCTGAAATACTGCTGTGTTTGATGCCGCTTTCAGAGCCTGGTTGGTTCCTACCTTCCAGAAGTGGCCTGTTGACAGACAGAGTGACAGAATGAACTAGAGCACTGAAGTGCAAACCCTCAGCGCTAGTTAGCTAGTATGATAAAGAAAAGGAAAAGTGTAGAAACAAAAAAAAGAATGAGAAGTGGTAGAAGAGAGGCAGGAAAGAGAAAAAGACAATGAAGAGGGACAAAAGAAAGAGGAAATGAAAAGAAAAGGTAGGAAAGCAATCAAAACAGTAGGAAGAAAAAAATGAGGCAAGAAGAAAAAAAAAAAAAAAAAAAAAGGATGAAAAAAAAAAAAGAAAATAAAAAAGCGTCTACTTGGGTTCAAACCAGAGACTTCTAGGTTAGCTAATTGCTCACTCAACAACTATGCCACGGAACACCACATGCTCAATCCATGTAATTGTTAGCTATTTAAAAGTGATTTGCAACCTGCAAGCTGGCTCACGTGACAAGCAAGTTTTTTACGGGGCGGTTCCCGCTGTAAGTCTACGATCGCACGGCTCTGGAAAGACTCGCTTTTTTCTGGAAAATGAAGTCCAAAATCAAAATTCTGGCATATTAAAGGAACTTACTTCGTGAAATACTGCTGTTTGATGCCGCTTTCAGAGCCTGGCTAGTTCCTACCTTTCCAGAAGTGCCTGTTGACAGACAGAGTGACAGAATGAATGAATGAATGAATGAATGACACTAGGACTACTGTAACCCTCTTGCGCATGCGCGCTGAGGGTTAATGAATGAATGAATGAATGAATGACACTATGACTACTGTAACCCTCTTGCGCATGCGCGCTGAGGGTTAATTAACACAGCCTGTACACAGGAATAACAAATACTACATCCTTATCTATTATTGCCAGCAACCGTACATGCCTGGGGTTAACCTACGACATGAGCCATACAATAAATAATTTTGAGGTCAGCAGGGCTGACTACACAAAGGTGACAAAAACAATAATATGAATAGTTTTTACAGTCCAATGTCATTGTAAGGAGCAAGGTAGATAACACATAATTATAACGCCCACAATCAAATCTCCATGCTTCACTCAATCTCACCCCCACCTCACCTGACCCCCTCGCACTCGAAATCATCATCTTCTAGTGTGAGTGGTATCTGCTGGAAACATTTTTAGTGTATCCATTTTCAAATCTTTTGACCTAGCCATAATAAAGAATAACAATCAAATCTCCATGCTTCACTCAATCTCACCCCCACCTCACCTGACTCCCTTGCACTCGAAACCATCATCTTCTAGTGTGAGTGGTATCTGCTGGAAACATTTTTAGTGTATCTAAAATAACAAAATGTTGTGACTTCACATGAACATTATTGAGTTCATACATTCAAATAAAATTAAAAAAAATTGTCATGTGTAGCTATTTCAAAATGTCTATTTATTTTCAATAGTCATAATTTTCTTCTTGCTGTATTTTGGAGTAGTAGTCTTCTACAAAACGCCGCACATGACAAGGTTCATCTCTCTCCCTCAGCTTGTACTTCCTGGCCACACCCACAAATACAACGACACCAATTACACCCACAACTATGTTCACAAAATAGTGCTCCATGCCACAGCTGGGAAATGACGACCGAACGTGTGCAAACGGAATTATTAAGGCTGCAGCAAAGAATTTAGAGATTCCATCAATGGCAAAAGACAAGCCGATGAGTAGTCCCTTCATAGAATGAGGACTCTGGGCACAAATGAACTGATACAGAGATATGTATATATGAACATGTAGGAGAGAGAATTCAAAGAGTACTGTACATAGAGTACAACATTGGGGTACTCATTAATCTAGTAGTAACAATGCTCACATACATCTAAGAACTGAATATAAACTTCAAATTCACTAGAGAAAATAACATTTTATGCTCATCACTACTTTCATACAATAAGCATCATTGGAATGTATTAATATTTTGAGTGGAATCTGTATGTATTTCATAAGTAACTAACCCTCATCACGCATGCGCGAGAGGGTTATAGTTGTGCCTTTATCTGTCTGTTTGTCTGTCTGTCTGTCTGTCAGCATTTGATTTCATGAATCGCTGAGAACTAACCTTTAAAACAAGTATTTAAGTCGACCACTTTTTCAATTTTGAGCTAGTTTTCAAATCAATCCAGAGAAACTTCAGCTCCAAACAAGCGCAAGCTAGGTGCAACGACCCTTACTTTCAAGTACGTTGGTTTATGCCACACAGCAGTCATGTGATCACTAATAGTTTGCGTATTTTCTTTTAATCACGTGCGTCCTAGGTAGTTAGAAGTTGAAGCAATCCAAGAAATCTTAGTTGTGTACTAATGCGCTGAGGGTTCCACCCTTGGTGCTCTAGTTCTAAAAGTTGTTTGTTATGATTTCTAAAATTTTTTCCAATAGAAAATTATTCAATTGGTCCTATTCATCACCATCAATGCCATTCAGTGTTAAAAGGAAATACTTTAAAAACCTTAGAACTGGTTGACAGAATCAAATCTCAAGTGAAAAATATTTGGTGTCAACTAATCTCTTGTGGAATCTTTATGCATGATGCAAGTTGTGACTCTCGAAAGTTCTTCCAATATCAAATTATTAATTGGTCTCATTGAACAATATCTGTGTTATTAGTGCTAAAGGGATATTATAACCTTCAAGCTATTGGCAGACCGAAATCTCAAGTGAATAGCTTTTTAAATAATTCTAAAGATGTACAATATAGTAGCTATACGACTAAGAATGTTGAGCAATTGGGGGTGGAGGATGGGGAGGGGTTACGACTTTTCAATTTTAATATACTTTAAATTCTTAGAACTTAAATAACTAGAGAGCATGCCTATGAGAGTTAATACTTGTCAAAAAAGCAACAACTCAATCTTCTGTTCTTCCTTGATATAATTTAATTTCGTTTAACCCTCTCGTTCCCGAATTGTTTGGACGCGCGTGGAAAAATCTAATCTTCTACGCGGAATAGAGCATTACCGTTTTATTTTTTTTACTCGATGCTGGCTGGGAAAGCCCCACAGCAACCGTATATCACTAAATAGACCAAGAGTTTGGGATTCCCCTCATTTTTTGATTAAGAAAATTGAATAATATTTAGGCCCTCTACTAATACTTTAAAAAAAAAATTTTTTCCCCCAAAAATTCCACTTTTTCCCATCAATAAAAATAAAATAAAAAATAGAAATAATATTGTTTGATGCATTGTATACCAATATTATATTAGTTCAACAATAAAATATGTTGTTTGTTGTGTTTGGTGCTGATTGTGATCATGTAGGAGACATCTATGAGTGTCCACAAGGAACATATGCCATCGGACGTCGAGCTCCACTACAAAACAATTTCATATACACAAAAACACAAACAACAAAGATATTTGTAATACAAACAACAAATTATTCATGATCCTATATTATTGCAACTTTATGATGTATTGTGTGCGGTTTCATACAGGCTTTTTGTTTGGGGTGGGGGGGTGGGGCTCCGAGTGTACTTCGCCACACCCATTTTTTGGAACCTACACTACTTTGATGCACATCTTTGCATAAGAGTCTATACTTCACACTGATGATCAGTGTTCGGTCCTATGCACTAAATGGCTCAGTTATGATAGGAACATAATGGGATACAATATCAGACTAACAATAAATGCTTCCAAAATGTTCATTTCTATTCAACTCCCAAAATTCTAGGGGGAACCCAGGGCTAGCCTCCCACTGTATGAACCCCTGGTATGTATATCGTTGTATTGAGAAAGTGTAATTTGAAAATGAAAAGCAGTACAAGCACACACGTGGAATTCAACTTACCCGGCATGGATGGTGTCACAGACTGAACGATCCCTCCCAGGTTAGGATCTGGAACCTCCATACAATACAAAAAAAAACAACGCAACTGCTGTGAGGTACTGTCGAAGCAGTCCTGGCTGAAAGCTATTTTAGATGCTTCTCCAATGCATTGGGCACCTGTGTATGCAATCTGAAGGTTCTAGCTATAAAGTAACTATTTTTTAAAATTCGGAGAAGCCAACCGGTCTTCACCCACTTCAAAGCAGGATTGGGAACGAAAGGGTTAATATTAAGTGGTCAGTTAATAGTTGTGAACATGTATTACTAGACATTTTGATATAATTATATTACAATTTCTTAAATAATATTGAAAACTTTAAGTGACACATGGTGTTATCAAAGCAATGTAATAATTAATTTCCTTATTTGCAATATACAAAAATTAATCTTTGTGGAACATCCACCAGAAAATTTGGGGGCCATGCTCCCCCATATATACAGTTCGGATTACGAGCCCCCCATAGACCTTCTTGTTCCAATTTCACTGAATTGTATAATATTTTCTTTAAGACTATAGACCACTATAAGTCCTAGGTCTTTGCACTGAATGAACAATATTTTAAAGGGATGAAATTAGCATATGTGCAATGTGAAATAACTTGATTGTCAAATATTTATTATTGGTGTACAAAGGCAAATTATACTTGTGTGCAGAGTCATTAAGTTTTGTGTTACAAGCATAAAGTACCAATTCGTTGCAGTACCTTCACCTATTGTTAAAATGTCATTCATTCTGGATTACTAGACTTAGAAAAACTAAAGGCAGTCCCTTAACAACAGAACAGGTGGAAAATGCTAAATAAGACTTTCTACGGAATTATTCTCCCTCAGTTTCTGTTGTTTTTTCTAGTATTTATCATGTGTAATGTCTTTTATCATAGCTATTCTAATCACCTTGCTTCACAAATATGAACTTTTAGAAAACAAAAATATAGGGGATGTCAGCTGTTACAGTCCACTATTCATTTATCTATTATAATCTTTTTTTTTGTATTCCAGCATATGTGTTGATCATTTGCCCCTTTTGTAACCACTAATCAACCAAGTATGTTGAAAATGATAGAATTTGGAGTTGCATTGCATAGTTTATCAGTAACATGTTATTTCACTATGGACACTGTAGCTCAAGGGCAAATCACAAACCTGAATGTACGTTTTATGACACAACATCACTTCTCAAACTGCCACCCAGTATATTGATGCTGTTCTCTTTATACAGTACACAATGTACTCTCTCTCCTCATGTTTATATTATACATATCTCTATATCAGTTCATAAGTGCCCAGAGTCCTCACTCTATGAAGGGACTGCTCATAGGATTGTCTTATGCAGTTAGAGGCATCTCTGAATTGTATGCTGCTATCCTTGTTGGCTATTCTATTAGAAAAAAAATTACAGTCATTTCCAAGCTGTGGCATGGAGTACTATCTTGTCAAAGTTGTCTGTGTGGTGGGTGTAGCTATATAATATGTAGGTGTCACCAGAATGTACAAGCTGAGAGAAAGTGATGAAGCTTGTCATGTACGGCATTTACTGAAGAATACTACTCCAAAGAACCAAAATAAAATCATTGTTGTAGTATTTAATGAGATTTTAGAATTGTTTAATACACAATTATTTGACAGAAATACAAAAATTTGACATGTATTAATGTAACAAAAGTGTGACTCTATTTCTTTAATGTTGTAAATTTAAATGTTTCTATATTCCCATTAAATTACATTTTGGTTACCAACTTGCAAGTTAATAATAAGTGCTGGCTACCTGTTTTAAAAATAACATGGTAATAATTCATATCCAGCACCTTCAATCATTTGACGTTTTTCTTGATAATACATAGTAAACTTTATTAACTTGAGGTCAGAAAATTTATAATTAAAATTTCTTGACAAATGTATATTAAATTTTACCAAGCAATAAAAAACACTTTAGCAAATAGCATAATACATGTTAACTCTAGTGGCTGGCTCTTACTTATATTTGTAATTATTTCTTTTTTTAATGCAAATGCAAGAATATATTTCTCTAGTTTTAAATGAATGAGGTTATTTTTTGCTTTTATTCTGAAGTTCTTTAGAATTGATGGTATTAATAACATATTTTCATCGCTGTATAGTATATCTTAAAACAAATGCCTAACACTAAACTTAACTTTCATATTATTGCATTGAAGTTATAATACTAAAGTTATTTCACAATCATTAGTATTTTATTGGGTAATTATAAAATAGTCAACCCAATAATGTCAAAATGCTCACGAAAACACTTTTATATTGCTTCTATTCAGCTTTCCTATGTAGTATGTGAGATAGTTTCAAAACCAAATTGTGCAGCCAATGTTATTGTTGTAACTTTGTTGACAATATGTCAGGATAGGCAAACCTTAAGTGACATAATTATAACATCAGCAGATTGAAATAAATTTGCCTTTGCTAATCTGTGGTGTTTTGTTTATTACGTGTGTTCCCACTCCATTCCCAAATTACCGTGTGGTTTGTCCTGAATAGCTGGTATTATTAATAACCATTTTATATTTCTATATAGTTTATTTATAAACATGCTTTAGAATATAAGATGTTTATTCTTAAAACGACTTTATAATGGTATTAACAATTGTAAATTATTTTCTCACTGGGAAAAGGCAATAAACATATTCAACACTTCTAGCACACAGATACAGTAAAGTAAACAACGTGAGTTTTCAATACAATAAGTTCAGAGCTTAAAAGAGATACATAGATACACTACACTGTGTACTTCCTCATAAGCAAAATACTTTCATTGCCAGTTCAAAAGAAGAGACTACCAACTTACACTTGATAAAATAGGACATTGTGAACAACTCTGCCACCATGTGTAGTAGCTAACAATAAATCAAATTATTTCACACTAGAGATTTAAATACTCCCAATGCTGTTAAATTTATTAAAGGTGAGCTATTCCATATTGGATGTAGGAAATTTTAGATTGCCAGATCCTACAAATAGTTTTCTTGTGCAGCAAACACATCCAATACATGCTATGGTCATATCATGCTTTGAACCTGACAACAGTGCAGTAAATTAGGTGTTACTGTATGAGCATTTAATTGCATTTATTTTAGTACTATCTTAAGTACTCTGAAATAGGCTTAACATAGTATTAATAGACTTGTTTCATGGAGTCAAAATTATTGATTGGTGAACTCAAACACAGTAATGTATTTCTGCATGCCACAAACTTAAATAAAACTTAGAGTTGAGAATGTAAAAGCACTATTACTAATGATGAACTCACAGGGCCAGAAGCTGTAGTTTCCCATCTGTATACCATGCAGTATATCATAGTTTACTGCATAGTCTACCATGCTGTTGCACTCCACATGCCCCCTCAGTACATTTTAGTAACTAAAAAAGACGAAACAGACACTGTAACAGGTCAAAGTTGCTACTGAAGGTAGTGGGGATGGGTGGGCAGGTTACCATAGATATTCATTAAAGCTCTTATAAATACTTGCCTAACCAAAGAGAACCAAGATATTCAAACACTCAAAAGATCATGCACATTAGAACCAGAGCAATTGACTATACTGTTTGTTAAAACAACCTCACCCATACTATCACCATTTCACACTTTGATTGTAACCCTACCCTTCCACATACGTTTATGAACTTTCTCTCCATGCATGTGCTCTATGTGTTGTTTGTGTCTTATTGGTCAGTTGTATTGTTATTCTCTGGTGACAGAGGCCTGGCCTATATAAGGTTGGTCCTCTGAGTTCTCTGGTTCTCCTTTTCCTTATTTAATTTTGTACTTCCTCCTGTTGCTATCTATAATATATCAAACTGGAACAGGGATAATCTAGCATAGGGAGTACCATAACTGAGAGGGAAGATAACTGGTGGCAGCCACTTGGATTAACTGAGACCTAACATCATGGTAGCAGCTGTGTTAAAACCATTCCATTGAATGTGTAGTGCTTAGAGCTTGTTGTTAAGGTATGAGTAGATGCAGCTCCACATTGGACTGTAGTTTTGATAAGGAGACAAACAGTCTCTGTGCATTGAAGAAAGACATTGAACAATTTTATGAGGAAAAGTTATTTCATGTGTACAGCGCTTGCATGGCAAGCTAGCATGGCCCCACCACATACAGCGTTGACTTCGGGTGAGCAGTATTAGCGTTATATTTTTAGTGAAAGTGCAGTAACCTATGGTGGTCCTTTGGTTATTCATATTGCTGTTACACTGCATGTGTTAGTGGGTAAGTGACATTATGATGAAATAACTTGTATTAAGTCCCTTAGCTATGTCAACTCATACCTATAATATTAATAGCACACGATGTTTGGACAGGCATACTGCTGTATTCATCAGGTTAAAAAAGTAAAGTGAAATGAACTTAACTTTTCATTTCAATCTCACTTTAACCGTGTGAAAACAACGGTATGCCTGTCAAAACATCACGTACTTTTAATATATAGTTATAAATATTAATATAAGGGAACAAAAACTATATATATAGTACTTATTACCTGAGTCAGAGTGTGATATGGCAGAATATTTCAAGAGCAGGCTAATCTATTTTCACTAGCCAGAGGCTGAGTGAAAATAAAGCCTGAGAGTGAACTATCTTGCTATATCACTCTGACAAGTGTAATAAGTGGTTTATTCCACACTAGATATCTTTACTACTGTAGTTAGTACTAGAGGACCTGTAACTCACAGGCTAAGTTGGTTGTAGGGGCTACCCACACCCCAACTGATATTTTAGCAGCTGCTCTAACCAGGGTTGGAGTAGGCTACACCTGATCCAGAGGAGGAAGGTAGCTGTAAAAACCAAAAAATTGAAAAAGTTTGGCTGGTTGCTATAACTACAAGGGTAATATGCTTGCACAGTACAGCATGAAATAACAGCATGAAATATCAAAATAACAGCTTGAAATATCTTGAGTTATTTCATGGGTAATGTATCTAAAGATATCATTGTGAAGATATCTAGGGCAGAATAAAAATATATATCAATTGTGTGAAATGTCAACTATACTTATTTTGTAGTAATTTGTAATCATAACATTAATTGGCGAGCGAGCATAGCGGGTGAGACACTTACAGGGGTAACACAATTGAAAATCGGGGATGTGTGTTTATTTGTATATATGTTTGGACGTATGTATGTCATTTTGTACTTTGACCCTCCGTATTTTTGTGTTCGCTCCGTGTTTGACCCCGTCCCAAACTTCACTAAACAGAATCCTCCGGTTTAGCGACCATTACCCGTATCACCTTAGAAATTGAATTGTTTACCGCTTTGAATTGTTTTGCGGGTGCAGTTAAAACTCAGAAACTTATGGGAGCTCCATTTCTATTCGAGTTAGTGGCGGTGGTAAGTCAATACGCTATTTGTCACAGTTATAAGCCCTACTCAACAGTATTTACTTAAAAATTCATTGTCCACTAGATGAACCACGAAGGTAAGTCTTGCGTAGGTATGTTCAGTTGTGTGAAAGTATTGTGCGTTACAACTACTATTAAGAATATCACAAAGAAAACTTTAAATAACGTGATTTGATTTTGTTGCTTCTTTTTAATTCAAACAGTTGCGGGAGCGGTTACTATGACATTGAAACCCCTTTACCGCATACGTAATTTAAAAACTCGACTTTATTTTAGTAGCTTGAGTGTTAGTTGTTAAAATCAATCATTTAACAATAGTGTAGTTTAAGACTCGCTCGCCATTTGTGCTCAAGCACACCACTAGTGTATTAAGAATACTGTGCTACCTTTATTACTAGTGGTGTGCTTGAGCACAAATGGCTAGAGAAGATCCCGTACATAAACCTAAGAACTGTTGTATCATTAATTTTAACTTCTAACACTGCAGGTACTACTAATAAACAATAAACGTTCAAGTTTTTAAGTTATGATTTTAACTTCCAACACTCAAGCTACTAAAAAAAGTCAAATTATGATAGGGTAAAGGGATTCAATGCCATAGTAACCACTCCTTGCAACTGTTTGAATTGAAACAAGCAACAAAAAAAAAATCACCTTAAACAATTCAATAGGATGATACAGGTAATGATCGATAGACCAGAGGATTTTGTTTAGTGAACTTTGGTCAAAGACTGAGCAAACACAAAAATACGAGAGGGTCAAAGTACAAATTGTTTGACTTTAAAAAAGAAAAAAAGGAAAAAAACAAATACAAGGTTTGAACCTAACCATATATTAGGACATGCTTACCACTGTAGTAGCCAAAATGCTGTGTAAATGAGTTAGTTAAACGTTTATTTTGTGCTGTTCTTTAGTTAAGCAGTAGCTGTAACGCACAACAATTTCACACACACTTGTTCACTGGACATACCAACACACAAGACTGAACATATCGTGGTTAGACTATCGGACAATGCATTTTTCAAGTAAGAATGGCAGCGTTGCGCGTATCACTATGACAAGGAGCGCATTAACTTACCACCGCCACTATAATTCGAATAGAAAATAAACTCTGTAAGTTTTAACTACTACACCCACAAAAGAATTTAAAGCGGTAAACAATTCAATTTCTTCGAATGATACGGGTAAGGATCGTTAAGTCATGATACTCTGTTTAGTAGCGTATGGGACGAGGTTGACTCACAGATGGCTTATCATTGTTCAACGATAAAATATCACTTAACACATTTGCTCAAGAATAAACATTGCTCAAACAGTCACTTACATGGAAAACAATCCAGACCATCACCAGGAGCCTGAGCTTTCAATGTCATATTATGCCCCATTGACAGTACAAATCCCTCAGACTCGCTCTAGCATGATAATGAATCTATTGGAATAAGGAATTAATCATGGCAAATTTTCTGGTTCTAACAACTAATTATGTTAATTAAAAACTTAACCCTGGCGTTGACTTCTTTGGGTCCTCATCATGGTTCAATTCTATGATATTTTTTATTGCTGCACAACAATAAACCATTCAATTATTATTGTTAGAATGTGCTACACTATTTTGAGACTCCAATTTAAAGTTTAGTATTTCACAGGATATTTCTATAACTCTGTTATGAAGTTAAAAAAGGAGAAAATGACAATTGACTAATCGTTTTTCATGAAATTTTGGGCTTTTAAGAATTATGACTATAAAGAAGAAGAATTAAGAATATTTTTAATTCTGCATTGCTAAAAGTAAAAGCTGAGTAAGAGAGAGAATACATCTAAGAAGAAGAAGCAATGAAATAACTTTCATAAGTGTTTCTCATTTTGAAGGCAACCTTTGAGGAGTGTGATTACTGACAATAGGTGTAAAATACATTTGGTAGAGGTGTAAGCCATTATAATATGGGCCTCATGCTTTTTCTAAATCTTTCTTGTAAAGTCCAAATAATGACCATAAATAGAAAAAAGCAATTCTATTTTATAAATAAATTCTTAATTCAGACTTTTTTTTTGAAAAATTCACAAAAAGCTAGTATAAGATACAATATTATCGCTTTCCTTTGATAAAATGAACAGCATTGGGAGTATTTAAATCTCTTGATATGAAGTGTGCTAGTTGTATTTAAAAACATGTATAGTGAAGTCTTTCTAAACTTTGTCTGTGACAACTTATTGAATAAGATGTATTTTCTCTCTTTCACCGGCCTTTTTAAACAATACAGAATTAAAATATTTGGATATTGAATCCAGGACCACTTACTTAATGCACAAGCGCTCTGCCACTGAGCTACAACAACCAGCCGGCAAATAAACACTCCAATTCTGTGTTTATACCGTCAAAGGGTACTCTGTGCAGTTTCACTCTCAACAGACGAAAATTCTCTTTCTTCAAAGACTCATCTTATCCGTTAAATGTTTTACTCCACTAATTTATCACTTCACATTTTCTTTCTCAGCCTTCTTTTACTCATTGTGTTCTCTCAAATCATAGGCTTTTTAAACAATACAGAATTAAAAATATTTGGTTGCCACCAAAAAGAAAAAAGAATCTTTGAAAAAAGAGAATTTTCAGTTGGTCTGTTAAGAGTGAGACTGTAGCATAGCAGTACCCCTTAACAGTATGAATACAGAATTGGAGTGTTTGTTTGCTGTCTGGTTGTCCTAGCTCAGTGGTATAGCGCTTTTGCGTTAAGCAAGCGATCCTAGGTTCAATTCCCGCACTGGCAATTTATAATTCTGTATTGTTTTTGAAAAACAACCGTGAATAAGAAAGAATACTTCTAATGAGTAAAAGAAAGCTGAGAAAGAAATTGTGATGTGAACTTATTGTTCTCTGGAACATAATTAATGTCATTTACAACTAAATTTAAGGTACTATTAACAAAGAAACTAACAACATATCAAAATTGTTGACAAACAGAAACTCAGTGAATAGGGATTATCTTATGTTTCTAAAGTATACAGGACAATGGTAAAATAAAAAGGTAGTGCATGACACAAACTTAAAAAAACTTAGTGTTATAAATATAAAAAGCACTATTATACTAGCTAAATGATGAATCGAACTGTTTGTATGAAAATGTTTGCCACTCAAAAATTGTTAGCAGTTAAAACAGATCACGTATTTTATAAATGTGACCGTCTATAGGAAAACCAGGCACAACGCGGCACCCATCGAAATTCTTTTTTTTGTACTTACGGAGTTGTCGGCGTCCAGATATTGAGCTCTCCAAGTTTTATCGTCGTAGCTTAAGTCGTTCCCGCTATAATAGACCTAACCGTTCCCTTCCGTCCGCTTGAAACAATACATTTTTAAGAAATCGATCGACCGTTTCTCGATATTTACGCACGCCGCGTTGTGCCCGGTTTTCCCGTAGACGGTCACAAATGTTTCTCTTCAGTTTTTGAATAATAATCTTCAGCATATTGATAGATGTTGCATATCTCATCTCTTTGACGATATTTGTATTTCTTGAAAAAATATGAGTAAATTATCAAAGTAAAAGCCACCAGTAATAAATTCATTCCATAGTACAGCACACTACAACTACTGCTGTGTGATATTGGAAGATAGATGAATACAAGCAATAAGAAAGCAGCAATTGCTTGGAAGACTCACTTTATAGCAAATGACAATCCAATAATCAATCCCTTCATGGATGGAGGACTCTGAGCACATATGAACTCATAGAGAGCTGTATAAAGGAATATATTGGATATTCCATACAAAACCCTCGGAAGAAAAAGTAAACTTGGCGGTACCTTTAAATCAATATCAGTTACATCATAATTACTATACCCATCAGTTCCAGTATCATATGTGTAGTTAGAATCTATAATAGTATACACATAATTGTGGTTGAGAGGAGTAAGTACACACTGTTTCTTGACCAGGACAAGTGGAAAATTAAAAGCAGTTATTGTCATCAAAGTCAAAATCAAGAAAAGAATACCTACACCAAGTCTTCTTAACATATTAATAGAGTAGCTATATTTAAATCGCCTAAAAAAGAACAAATGTATTGGAATTAGTATCACAACTATTAAAGAAGATAAAGTGTTGTCATCAAGGATATAATGATAAGGTATTGAACTTGTTTGAAATTTTTCAACATACCAATATAATGAAGAATCTACTGCAAAAGTTGCCAAAAATACTGGACATAGGCAAAGTAGGATTTTAAGAATTCCATAAAATGCTTTAACATTCTCTACGTCTTCTGTAGTGTATGGACCTCCATATTTAGTTTTTGCGAGATCTAGTCCAGTAGGTATCTCATCTTCACAGTATGTGAATGCACTACGTTGAATAGGTACTTTATGCTGTCTAGCAAAGCGAGTGATGTTATAAACGAGTTTGTAAGGATTAATTCTGGCTGGATTTATGAGAAACCAATTTTTTTTGCGGTGAGCTATACATAGTGATACTATAATTGTAACAAATGAAGATATTATAAGTATCCCAAACAGACATGAACTTGTTATAAGTTCCAATTGCAATACATTCCATGGCTGTACGATGACAAGTTGTACGAGATAATGTATCCATACATACCAGTAGATAAATGTACTCTGATGTTCTGCTGGTGAGTCATGGAGCTGCTCCATACCAAACTGGATCACATTAGCATTGAATCCAACAAAACTGACATTTATAGCAAAATAAAATAGTACAAAAATTGGTATTATTCCCATGAATAAAATGTACGCCACAAAATCAGTTTGTCCTACATTAACAATAACAATCCCAAGAATGTACATATAACCATTATTAATGTAGCTCCCACTATAAAAGCATATACAATTATTTTTAAACTTTTAACTATTAATTTGTATCTGCCCACAACATTATCTGCTAAATATCCAGCTAATGGATAGAAGCACAGACTGATTGCATTCACAGCATATATCAATGATACAATTCACTGTGGAAGAAAATAGAGGTATTTGCCTGGGTAGCTCGCTAGTCTATATAATATTCCAATACAAAAAATCCAAACGAAACAGATAACAGCTGCCTTGGATGAGACACAGGTATTCTTGAATTTAAATCTTGCTAAAACTTGATGCCAACTTTTTGTTTTGTAATCATTTAGTAGACTCCTTCTAGTTGCATTTTGTATTTCAAATTGCTCACTATTCATCTCCAGTCTTCAATATGTATAAAAAGTCTATAATACAGCAATCTTTTTCTTTTCGTGTGGTGTTACCTTTTCATAATTTATAGCCCACTAACATCCTATTAGGTCCACTGGGATTTAAATCCCAAAGATTAAGTTTATCATTGAAATTTACACAGCTATCATCAATGTCAGCTTTTTTGCACCACGATCTAAAACTTAATATCTTATTAAGTAAAACAATACAGTTATTTTAAAGAAGTACCAGTTGGTTAATACTGAAATTGACAAATTTATTTCAGGCTTACAAGTGTATTATACAAAAACCGGCTACTGGCAACTAGTCATCTTAACAAAACGGAATTGATTAAACTTTATGGTAACTTATGTTACGCACTTATGGTGCTGATTATTTGCATGTGACAGTAATTCTGTTTATTAAAAATAATACAGAGGCTACATTTTTTATATTACGGCCCCACTATGAAGCTGAATTGGATCAAAAATTTTCCTTTCCTAAACATTATTCAGTGTAACTACTTGAGTGGTATCTATTATCTTTTTGCACAAGTTTTAATTTTACATGCTATTTTCTGAACATAATATTATTCAACAAAAACTGTTCAACATAATTGGTGCTATTCAATGCTATAGTAAAATCAATTAGCAAAGACAGACTGAAATCTCTAGTGAATAATTTTATTGTCCAATACTCTTATGAGCTCAACAACACTTGCAGTACATTTGTGCGGTTGCTTTTTACAAATTTCTATACTTTCTTTTCATTCAATTCAAATTGGGAATAATTGGCGAGAGAGCGTAGGCAGGGGTAACACAATTGATAATCCGGGATGTTTGTTGGCGAGCGAGGGAAGCGAGCGAGACAGTATTAGGGGTGGATAATGCAAAACCAGGTATATGTTATATGTATTTATACCATGGTTGCTGCGGTAACACCCATGGATTAAAAGTGATATTTTCCCGGTGTTTTTTCCTGGGGCTATGATATTTTCCCGGTGCGGTGTCAAGCGAATTCTTCCGTGTTTCCGGCCCAAAATTAAAATTCAATTAAAATTCAATTGAAGCACGCCAGAAAGTTTACTTTAGCAAGTTTACTTTAGCAAGTTTACTTTAGCATTGTAGCTGCCAGCTGTTACCTCCAAATCTAACTCTACCTGGGCTGCTCAGCAGTAAGCAGTAAAGCAGCTAGCTGTGGTAAATTCCTGTGGTATGAGAGCGGCAGGAGAGTTATATGTGGTAGGGCTGGTCCCATATAAGTGGATATGAGAGAGTAGTAGTAGCAGCAACTATGGTATAAAACAGTTATGCCATGGCAACATCGGGGTTATGGAATATCACCGCCCTTATCCCTCGGGCTTCGCCCTTGGGATCGGGACGGTTATATTCCATAACCCCTCGTTGGCCATGGCATAACTATTACGTGTGTGGGATGCTACGTATGCCCTTTCAACGCGCGCGCGGGAAACTTTTTTCTCCAAAAAACACGGCTTTTTAGGCAGTTTATTCTGAAACTACAGCAAAAATTGGGTATCCTGGCGTACCCATATTTCCGGAAATATTGGTATCCCTCCGTAAATTTGGGTATCCTCGCAGCCGATTGAAATGGAAGTGTTGGTAATACTTTTGCCTTCTCCTTCTCGTGTGCTCACGCTTACCCGGAACATACAGGGGTTGGAAAAGAGTAGGAAGAGAGTCCTGAGGTGGTGGGCAAAGTTTTTTTTAAGTTGATCGAGGCGATTTATACTACTAGCTATAATATCGGAGAGGAGTAGCTATCGTTGCCTAATTTTTTTTTTTGTAATAACAGATTATGTATTTAACATGCTAACTGCTTTATGAAGATTTCTTTCATGATAAGGTTTATGAAGTTGAGTAGCTAAATCAAGATTCATTTCATTTAACATTAAATGATCTAGATGACACAGCTATAAGATTGATTATTCTGAATCTACAGTTGTGTACTTGACAGCAAGTTAACCTTGGATTCTGTCACAATTTATTGAAAACAAAAGCTTGAAATATTACTTCCATAGCCATAGCAATCTCCACATGATTCTAGTTCTAATTACTCAGAGCATTATTCATTTCTTAATATTTTATTGATTGGCTAATAGATCAAAGTTCAAATCCAACAAGTCCAACATTAATTGTAGAAGATATGGAAAAGCAAAGGAGAATTGTATATGAAACACTCATGATCAGAGTCACTTTGTAGTAGCTACACAAAACAGATGGCATTGTGTCAAGAAAATACTACAGACCTGGAATGTTTTTAGAAATTAGATCAATAATGTGAAAATATATGCGAAGAATTTATTTAAGAAGCCGTATATTTAATTCAATTGTGATAGGGAAATTTGGTGCCTTCAGCGAATACCTACAATAATTTCTGCATTCTCACACACTCATAGGATTCACTTTCTGTATCATTTAAAATAATAATTTAACATCATTACATTAAAGTATGGTTTATTATTTAAGTAAATAGAAACAGACTGTAATGATCTACATGAAATATAGGAAGTATTGAATTATTCCTTGTTTTAGAAACAATCAATTGTGGAGAAATCAAGAAAATTTAGATACTATTTATTGATGATTATATGACTATAGCATTTTATATTACGTTTGCAGTATTATTTAACAAGAATATTACTTAAATTTCAAGATTTTATAATACTCTATATAAAAATGTGTTTACTCTGTACAGTGAAACCTTCCATAGAAAACCCTCTAATTATACGATTGAAATTACCACTTGTACTACTATTTGAATCTACATACCTTTTGTCCATGGCTGTAAAGCTATAAGCTATAATAATTTTCACTTTTTGAAGCAGAAAATCCCTTTTATGGTAACATAACAACCTAGAATGTGAATTTTCTAAGTTTCGGCAACCTTTATATCAAATATTTATTAATTTACCTCAGATAAATAATATGGTCACTTAGGTGGTGTCATGTGATCATTGTCAGCGCCAAAACAAGCTGAAGAAGTCAGTAGGTACACTCCACCCTATTCCAGTCAAATCCAAGTTATTCTACCAAATGGGAATGGATTTAATTGGCCCACTTCCTGAAACCACAAGAGGTAATAAATATAGAGGTACAGTAACAGACTATTTTTCGAAGTGGGAAGAAGCAGCCCCTCTTCCATCGAAGCATGCGGTTGGAATCTCCAAATTCATTTATTCAGTAATGTTTTTTTGCTATTCTTTAAATGTGTTATTTAGCTACAGTTGTTTTTTTCTTCATAGGTAATGTGTCGATTTGGTTGCCCTCATATTTTGATTACTGACCAGGGAAGGGAATTTATTAATAGATTGTCCAGTGAACTCTACTCCATCACCAAAATTCACCACCGAATACATTACATGTATAACACTATCTCAATTTGAAGAAGTAGTTGAATTTCTCCTTTCTATGTTTTGTAGCAATGACGCAAAGAAATGTGAAGGAAATGAGGGCAAACAAGTGAAAGTAGCAAAAATTACACCTCAAGGTACTCCTTTAAAATGTTATTTTCTAGATATTGAATAAAATGAATTAAAAGAATATCCCTTGGTATATAGCATGTATGTAGTGATAATATGTATTAAATTATAGAGAAACATTGCTGCTCTACAAATCTGAAGCCAAGTTGTTCTAACTCAAGTGACACATTCAATAGTTCCAGTATTGTGTTGAATGACTCACCAGTATCCAATGATGAATGGAATTATTGGAACAAGCGGCTGGGACTGTTAACATCTGATCAAGCGATGTTAAAAAGAGGAGAATGGCTGACAGATAAGCATATTAATGCTGCAAGTGTGCTGATAAAGGAAGAGTTTCCCAAACAACATGATCTACAGGACACCCTTCTCCTACAATGTTTTGACTAATATGAATCAGACGATTCTCAGTTTGTTCAAATAGTTCATGTCAATGGCAACCATTGGCTGTGTGTGTCAAACAAGTTCTGTCCTGCAGTAACTGTAGACGTATATGACTGCTCACCTGGCACTGGATTTTCACCGTCTCTTAAGCGACATATTGCAGTTGTATTGATTCCGAATTTACTGTAAGACTAGTTGAAGTCCAGAGACAAATTGGAAATGCAGACTGTGGTCTTTTTTCCATCGCTTTTGCGTATGCACTTTGTTGTGATTTAGATCCACATGGTATTCAGTTTAACCAGTCTGCCATGCGAGCACATTTTGATTTGTGTGTGGATAAAGAGAAAATAGATATGTTTCCAGTATCAACTCGTTGTCGGCAAAAAAACACAAAGAGTAGAATCAAGTCCGTGAAAATAGTGCCAGTGTTTTGTACTTGTCGCCTACCTTGGGATAAAGCTGATACAGTAAAGGTTCCATTAGTCAAGTGTTTCCAATGTAAAGAATGGTATTCAAAATGTGACTACATCGATTTGGAGTTGTATGATGCCAAAAACTACTGTTGTAGCAGGTGTCTGTAATGCATTTTGAACTGAACCATTGATTTTGTAGCTAGTAGGCATGAAACTTGTAAATGGTTGATTTTAATTATTACTACTGGTATTTTGTGTCACTCAGCTAGTTAGCTATATTTTACATTACTACATCATATTTCTGAGTCAATACATTTATATTGACAAAATTGTTGAGAGAAGCTTGAAAAATATACATTAGATCTTGCTAAGCAATTAAAGTTCTCCCTAGCTACTGTGAGCTATTGGTTTTGATAAATTTTTACATTTTTGTATCAACTATTGCTATGACTGCGTATCTAAAATATTCCACTCTACAGTACTTTTAATTTTTCTGTTGGTTATGTCACTTGCTGCTAGCTAGATGTATAAAATTGTGAAGATTTTTTAATTTGCACCATCACTGGCTTTAATGGAATATGCCTACTTATTTGCTACACTTTTAACAACTTAATTGTGGCAAAACTTAATTTCAAAACTTCGCCGTTTTATGCGGGGATACGAGTGCCAGTTGTTGGTTGTCAAATGCCGTTGGTGGTCAGAATGCCGTAGTATTAATGCTATGGAAGCTACTACTTCTCGAGGGAAGCTGAGATAAGTACCAATTCCATATTTATTAGCTAAATATGCAAAATTAACTCTGGCCTTTCTTTTTTGTAGCTAAGAGCTAGTCAACTGTGACTTGTAAATTCAAATAATCAGATTGGCTCAAATTTGGTACTACAAAAGTTACCCACTGCTCAAGAAAATGAGGTAAGAAGTAATTTTGTATTTGTGTGCTAAAATTGATTGTCTTTTGTTTTAGTAGGTGAGAGCTTGTTGTCAAGAATTCAAGGTAATTCAGATGGTCAAAGTAACTTCAATTTGATAATTCAGAAGTTACAAATAATAACACTGGTTTATTTTTTATCGTAGCTGAGAGCTTGTTCAAGAGTTACTGGTGATTGAGATTATCAGAATGGTTGATGTTTGATACTACAAAAGTTACCGTTAATAAGGTAAGAGAGTAATTTTGTTTTTGTTTGCTGAAATCAAATGTCATAACTGCTATTATAGTGTTTGCATGAAGTAAGCTAAAACATAGTAACATTTTATGTTACCTAACTATCAGGCTCGCTCGCCATTTGTGCTCAAGCACACCACTAGTTGGCGAGCGAGCGAAGCGAGCGAGACAGTATTAGGGGTGGATAATGCAAAATCGGGTATATGTTATATGTATGTGGGATGGTACGTATGCCCTTTAAACGCGCGCGCGTGGAACTCTTTTCTCCAAAAAACACGGCTTTTTAGGCTTGACCCCAGTTTATTCTGAAGCTACAGCATTAAGCAAGCCTTACTTTATACTTAAGCTCCAAAGTGTGATAAAATTCCTGCGAAAATACTTGCTTTTCAAGAAACAAAAAGTTGATTCGCCCGGTTACTATGGCATTGAAGACCCTTTTCCAGACTCAATTTCAAAACTTCGCCGTTTTATGGGGGGATACGGAGTGCCGGTTGATGGTTGTCAAGAGCCGTTGGTAGTCAGAATGCCGTAGTATTAATGCTAAGGAAGCTACTACTTCTCGAGGGAAGCTGAGGTAAGTACGTAATTCCATATTTGTTAGCTAAAATATGAAAAATTAACTCTGGCCTTTCTTTTTTGTAGCTAAGAGCTTGTCAACAGTGACTGGTAAATTCAAATAGTCAGATTGGCTCAAATTTGGTACTACAAAAGTTACCACTGCTCAAGAAAATGAGGTAAGAAAGTAATTTTGTATTTGTGTGCTAAAATTGATTGTCCTTTGTTTTTGTAGGTGAGAGCTTGTTGTCAAGAATTCAAGGTAATTCAGATGGTCAAAGTAACTTCAATTTGATACTACAGAAGTTATCAATACTCAAGAATGATGTAAGTAGTAATTCCATATTTGTTGGCTAAATTTACAAGCAATAACACTGGTTTATTTTTTATCGTAGCTGAGAGCTTGTTCAAGAGTTACTGGTGATTGATATTATCAAAATGGTTGATGTTTGATACTACAAAAGTTACCATTAATCAGGTAAGAGAGTGATTTTGTATTTGTTTGCTGAAATCAAATGTCATAACTGCTATTATAGTGTTTGCATGAAGGAAGCTAAAAATAGTAACATTTTATGTTACCTAACTATCAGGCTCGCTCGTCATTTGTGCTCAAGCACACCACTAGTTTATATATATGTTTGGACGTATGTATGTCATTTTGTACTTTGACCCTCCGTATTTTTGTGTTCGCTCGGCGTTCGACCCCGTCCCAAACTTCACTAAACAGAATCCTCTGGTTTTGCGACCATTACCCGTATTACCTTAGAAATTGAATTGTTTACGGCTTTGAATTGTTTTGCGGGTGCAGTTAAAACTCAGAATCTTATGGGAGCTCCATTTCTATTCGAGTTAGTGGCGGTGGCAAGTTAATGCGCTATTTGTCACAGTTATAAGACCTACTCAACAGCATTTACTTGACAATTCATTGTCCACTAGACGAACCACGAAAGTAAGTCTTGCGTAGGTATGTTCAGTTGTGTGAAAGTATTGTGCGTTACAACTACTATTAAGAATATCACAGAGAAAATTGTAAATAACGTGACTTGATTTTGTTGCTTCTTTTTCAATTCAAACAGTTGAGGGGAGTGGTTACTATGGCATTGAATCCCCTTTACTGTATATGCGTAATTTAACAACTCGACTTTATTTTAGTAGTTTGAATAACAATAGTGTAGTTTAAGGCTCGCTCGCCATTTGTGCTCAAGCACACCACTAGTTTGTATATATGTTTGGACGTACGTATGTCATTTTATACTTTGACCCTCCGTATTTTTGTGTTCGCTCAAAGTTTGACCCCGTCCCAAACTTCACTAAACAGAATCCTCTGGTTTAACGACCATTACCCGTATCACCTTAGAAATTGAATTGTTTACCGCTTTGAATTGTTTTGCGGGAGCAAAAACTTACTGGAGCTGCTACATTTCTATTCGAGTTAGTGGCGGTGGTAAGTTAATACGCTATTTGTCACAGTTATAAGTCCTACTCAACAGCATTTATTTTAAATTCATTGTCCACTAGACTAACCACGAAGGTATTCTTGCCTACACAAAACCGATGGTAGTCGCGCCGAGAACATTTCTCCCGCCTTTTACTCTTGCACGTACTGCACAGCTATTTTTCTAAGTTGTACAAAAACCAGGTAAACTGAACACCCGCGTCATTGCTACCTGGATACGAGATTCTTAAAGCAATTGCGGTGTGGATTAGGCGAACTAAGGTTAAGTTCTAACACAGTAACAATACTTAGTTTTATGTTACCTAACATCAGGCTCGCTCGCCATTTGTGCTCAAACACATCACTAGTTAGGTCTAGAAATTGTTTTTGTTCTTGCGTGGGCGTACTTGTGTACCCTTTCTCCTACGCGCTTGCGCGGGCCGGGTAACCTTCTTAGCAACATTTTGTTTTGTTTACCCGCCGTACGAAGTAGCGATGCCCAGAAGACAAAACGTTAGAAACGCTCGGTCAAGAGCTTTGAGGGCGTTAGAAACTCCTGAAGAAAAATTATAAGGAGAGCGATAAGAAATGAAAAAGACAGGGCAAGGAGGAGGAGAGCTAAAACAAAACAGAAACAGGTAGCAAAGTAAAGAATCTGACAGTATTTTGTAGCCACACCAAGCATGCATGGAATAGCTGCAATTACAGGGAACATGCATCGCTCGCTTCGCTATTTTGTACTATTAGAGCACATCACTAGTATATTTAGGTCTAGAAATTGTTTTTGTTCTTGCGTGGGCGTACGTGTGTACCTTTTCTCCTACACACTTGCGCGGGCTGGGTAACCTTCTTAGCAACATTTTGTTTTGTTTACCCGGCCGTACGAAGTAGCGATGCCCAGTAGACAAAACGTTAGAAACGCTCGGTCAAGAGCTTTGAGGGCATTAGAAACTCCTGAAGAAAAATTAGTAAGGAGAGCGATAAGAAATGAAAAAGACAGGGCAAGGAGGAGGAGAGCTAAAACAAAACAGAAACAGGTAGCAAAGTAAAGAATCTGACAGTATTTTGTAGCCACACCAATCATGCATGGAATAGCTGCAATTACAGGGAACATGCATCGCTAGCTTCGCTATTTTGTGCTATTAGAGCACATCACTAGTAATTTGATATTGGAAGAACTTTTGAGAGCTCAATAATAAATGATAGATTCACAACTTGCACCATGCATAAATATTCCACAAGAGATTAGTTGATACCAAAAGTTTTTCACTTGAGATTTGATTCTGTCAACCAGTTAGAAGGTTTCTAATGTATTTCATTTTAACACTGAATATCATCGATGGCGATAGGACCAATTGAATAATTTTCTATTGGCAGACGTTTTAGAAAGCATAACAAAGAACTGTTAGAACTAGAGCACCAAGGGTGCGAACCCTCAACGCATTAGTACACAACTAAGACTCTTCGGATTGCTTCAACTTCTAACTACCTAGGACGCATGTGATAAAAAGAAAATATGCGAACTATAAAAGTGATCACATGACTGCTGTATGGCATAAACCAATGTACTTGAAAGTAAGGGTCGTTGCATTTAGCTGTACAGGTAAAACTCAAAAACTAACCTGAGTTCCATTACTATTCAAGTTAGTAGTAGTGCGGTCAGTTAATACTCTATTGTCAGTTATAAGCCATACTCAACATTACTTGAAAATTCATTGTCTCCAGTACACCGGCAAAAGAATTCAAAGCGGTAAACATTCAATTTCTTCAAATGGTACGGGTAAATATCGTTACGTCAAAATATTCTGTTTAGTGGCGTACTGGACGAGATCGACTCCTAGCATGAATGCCCTGGAGTTTTTGTTGTTGATTGTTATTATTAGGAAAGCTATATAAATACAATATATAGCTTATTAAAGTATAAGCATCGAAGTTTCAAAATGTCAGAGAGAGCTCATCTGTTACAAAATCGTCCAATTCTCTGTGGATTAGAAGATATCAAAGAGGTCACAGATGGCATATTATTGTGCAGTGATAAAAATATCATTCACACATTTACTCAACGAATAAACATTGCCCAAACAGTCACTTACATTTAAAACAAACGAGAGCATCACAATGAGCCTGAGCTCTCAACCTCATGCTATGCCTGTTTGACAATACTAATCCCTCAGACTTGCTCTAGTATGATAATGAATCTATTAGGATAAAGGATTTAATCATAGAAAATTGTCTAGTTCTAACAACTAATTATGTTAATTAAAACTTAACGGGCGCTTCGCTTCTTGCCATAGTCCTCTTCAGGGGTCAACTTTATGCTATTTTTATCGCTGCACAATAATAAATTATTCAATTATTAGTTTTAGGATGTGCTAGACAGTTTTATAGATTCCAAATTTAAAGTTTAATATATCACAGGATTGAAATACCATTCATAAGTGCTTCTCATTTTGAAGAAAACCTTTAAGGAGTGTGATTACTGACAACAGGTGTAAAATATATTTGGTAGTGGTGTAAGCCATTAAAGTCTGCACCTCAGTATTTTCTAAAGCAGTCTTGTAAAGTCCAAATAATGACCATAAAAGGGAAAAAAAGCAATTCTGTATTATTAATCAATTCTGAATTCAGACTTTTCTTTAGAAAATTCACAAAAAGCTAGTATAAGATACAATATTATCGCTTTCCTTTCATAAAATTAACAGCATTGGGAGTATTTAAACCTCTTGATATAAAGTGTGCTAGTTGTATAAAAAACATTTGTAGTGAAGTCTTTCTAAACTTTGTTACAATTTGTTAAATAAGATGTATTCTCTCTCTTTCACAGGCTTTTTTAAACAATGCAGAATTAAAAATATTTGATGCCACTGGGAATTGAATCCAGGACCGCTTGCTTAACACACAAGCATTCTGCCACTGAGCTACGGCTACCAGCCAGCAAAGAAACTCTCCAATTCATGTTTTTATACAGTTTGAGGGGTAGGTTACGCTACAGTTTTGCTCTCAACAGACCAACGAAAATTTTCTTTTTTTTTTTAAAGATTATTTTTACCCGCAATTTTTTTTACTCCACTAAATTATCACTTTACAATTTCTTTCTCAGCCTTCTTTTACTCATTAGATGTATTCTCTCTCATTCACGGGCTTTGTTAAACAATACAGGATTAATAATATTAAGTAGTCACCAAAAAGAATAAGAATCTTTGAAAAAAGATTATTATTCATTGGTCTGTTGAGAGTGAGACTGTAGTGTAGCAGTAGTATAAATACAGGATTGGAGTGTTTGTTTGCTGGCAGGTTAAGCAAGGATCCTAGATTCCATTCCTAGAGGCAACCAAATATTTTTAATTCTGTATTGTTTAAAATAAACCTGTGAAAGAGAGAGAATACATCTATTTGGTGAAAGAAGTCTGAGGAAAAACATTGTGAAGTGAACTTATTGAATTGTTCCTCCCTGGGAACATAATTAATGTCATTTACAACTAAATTTAAGTTATGAAACTAACAACATATTAAAATTGCTGACACACAGAAATCAGTGAATAGAGATTATCTCATGTTTCTAAAGTATACAGGGCAATGATAAAATACAAAGGTTATAGTGTATGACACAAACTTTAAAAAACTTAGTGTAAAAAAATATATAAAGCACTATTACTAAAAGATGAATCGAACTGTTTATATGAAAACGTTTGCCACTCAAAAATTGATAACAGTTAAGACAGATCTTGTATTTTATAAATGTTTTTCTTCAATTTTTGAATAATAATCTTCAGCATATTGATAAATGTTGCATATCTCATCTCTTTGTCGATGTTTGTATTTCTTGGCAAAATATGGAAGGATCCTAACTCACGGAAAGCCTCCAACATCAGGCTAGTCCACTCCAAATTTCCAGTCAAGGCTCTAGACGTGTGAGGCGTCAGAACGGACGACCACCGGTGAAAGCCCGCGACAAACCTCCGGTAAAACCCCACCAGTCCCAGAAAGGCACGCAACTGCTTCCGGGTTCTAGGGAGCGGGTGCTCCCGTATAGCCCGTACCCTCGCATCCGGCACACTCACAACTCCACCCCCGATCTGATGCCCCAAAAATTCCAACTTCCGCTTCCCAAAGCTACACTTAGCAGCCTTACAAGTTAGCCCAGCCTCCTTCAGCACTCCGAACAACTCCCTCAAATGCTTCAAATGCACCTCCCAGCACTTCGAGACCACCAAAATGTCATCAATGTAAACCCTCGCAAACTCCGAACAACTAACTAACACCTCATCCATTAAACGTTGAAACACAGAAGGTGCGTTGGTTAAACCAAATGGCATCCTTCTGAAACTAAACTTGCCAAAGGGGCACACAAAACTCGTTTTATCCCTATCCTCCTCGTCTACCAACACCTGATGAAAACCCTTAGCTAAATCCACTTTTGACAACACACTACCCTGGCCAACTCTTTCAATCATCTCCTCAAAACTCGGGATATAATACGGCTCCTTCACGGTAACATCATTGAGCTTCCTAAAGTCCACACACAGCCTAACCCCTCCATCCGCCTTTTTCACAGGTACCAAGGGCGACACCCAACTACTCGAGCACCGCTCAATAATCCCGCACTCCTCCAAACACCTCAATTCCTCTTTCACCTTCTCACGAATTCCCATCGGCACAGAATACGGGGCCTGCCTAATAGGCAGACTGTCCCCAGTATCAATCTTCATGATCACCCTATCAGTATTCCCTGGCACCTCCGAGAACACTTCCCTAACTTCCTCCAAAACCGCACCCAACTCTTCCCCGTTATACCCGTCGCACTCCCCACTCAACAGACTCCTTTCATCCTCCTGCTCTTCTACAACCACATCCAACCTCTTCACCGAATACCTTTCTCTATACAGCTTCAAACAGTTTACATGTACGACCTTGGTATGCTTCTCTGCCCCAACCTTACAAATTCTATAGTTAACTTCACCCTTCCTTGCTAGCACCTGGTACGGTTCCTCCCACGAGTCTGCCAGTTTACATGACATCCCGGGAACACGATACAAAACCAACGACCCAACCTCAAATTCCCTCAACTTGGTGCCTTTGTTCAAGTACATCATCCTTCCTTCCTTACACTTAGCTGATTTCAATGCAGCGCAGTCCCTCAATAACTCCAATCTTTCTGCCATCCCAGTTACCCAATCACAAACATTCAACTTCTCACTCTCCACCTCAAACAGACCATGGTATAATGCATCCAATGGTGTTCTTACCCTGAAACCATACACTAGGTCGAAGGGACTAAACCCCGTGTCCGCATGAGGCATCTGCCTCAAAACAAACAAAACGAAATTGACCTGTCCTACCCAATCCAACCTTTCCTCCATGCACTTCCCCAAAATTCCTTTAAACGTCCCATGCATCCTTTCCACCGCACCATTCGTTTCCAGATGGTACGGGGAGGTCCTCAACTTCTCTATCCCCAACCAATCACAAAGCTCCTTCATTACCCGACCACAAAATTGACTGCCTTGATCTGACAAAATCCTCTCAGGAATTGATGTCCTGGAGAAGATCAACCACAACCCTTCTGCAACTGCTCTCGCCGTCACATTCCTTAGGGGAACCGCCTCTGGCCACCTTGTTGCCAAGCAGACATAAGTCAAGAGATATCTACAACCCCCCTTTCCCTTAGGTAAAGGACCTACCAAATCTACCGCTACCGACTCGAATGGTTCCGTCAACACGGGCCTCTCCACAGCCGGAGCTCTCCTAGGCCTATGTTTGCTCTTCCTCTGACAGATACTACAACTTCTACCATACTCAACCAACTCCTTATTCATTCCCGGCCACACAAAATATCTACCAATCATAGCTACAGCCTTCTCCGCCCCTAAATGCCCATTTCTATCGTGACCCAATACCTTAAGGTTAGGGGTACCTGTTCAGCCCACTCACCTATGCAGTGTGCATTGAATATCATTATAAACCACTAGTGGTAACCAACTACAAGTTCCAAACCACGTAGTGGTAACCAACAACCATTTCCACCCACTCCATCTGTACACTGTATATGCATCTATCAACCTTGGTAGCCAATTCCCAGTATATACAAGTCATAACCACAATGAATATTGCATACATGTATTTGTAAAAAGATTGGATGAGCACATTGTAATATTGACGTAGTTTAGAATGAAACAGATTAGATGTTGAATAATATTGATGCAGTAGTTTATAATGAAAATTTCAGGCACTATGTTTAGGTTCCCGTATTCCTCCTTTACGATGACGTGGACAAGCCAATTCTGGCAAAAGGGACTCAAAATAGAAATATTTTAATTTATCGAGCTGCTCTTCCCACCACTTTCTATCTCTAAATATTCTTTCGACATGCAAACTTTCTTCCGTATTGACAACAAAGTCACACCACTCTGTGTCACTGCAGTACATTTGACACTGAACCTGGAAGTGATAGTCATGGCGGTTCTTCAATTTGTATACGACAGAAGTTCCACTCTGAACCTTCTGCAAACAAAAGCTACTAATAGTGTCACAGGCTTCTTCTATGGTCAACTTCCTGGCAGAATAAGGATTTTTATACTCCACTAGACCATCACTGGGAGTTGTTTTGGGGTCATGTACACAATCATCTGGGCTTGCAGCAAGCCAAGGATTATCTGTACAGACAACCAAACCAGCACTACGCACTTCCAAGCCGGAATTTCCATTGTTTTTGTAATACAGCAAATACTTCTCTCTTGCAAACCTTTCCATTCTATTTCCATATCGTGTCGCTTCATTTCCACGGAATGAATTATTTCTACCTTTTTGCTATGTTTGGTAGTTTTTCTCATTTTCGCGATTCCTCCAACGACTGATGCAGTAATGCGAACACTCCTTTCCTTCATCCACTGGTCATTATCAGATTGGCCACGTGTCTTCATCTCAATTTCATTAGCTCTTTCTTTACTTACCTTCACGTTAGTGTCATAAAAACTACTCTTCAGCTCAGTCAAGTACTCTGGCGAAATGTCAGCTGTAACTTCTTCAGGTGAAATACTATCACCATGTCGAGCATAAGCCTGACGAGCTGCCAGTGTGTGATCCACCTCGGAGTACTTACTTTGTCTTCTCTTAGCTTTTACTTCTGGTGATTTCTTCCGCTCGTTTTCCTTGTTCATTTTTTTGTTAAGTGATTCTGAAACTGAAGCGAAAACAGGATTTGGCTCTCTGGCAGTTAACTCACCCCATAACTTTGGCCCCCATTCCTTGCCAAGATTATGCTGTAGTCCTGCGCCATAACATCGAAACTCCCACGATCCACTCTGCGAACGATTGATAACTTTCCCTCCGTCGAATTTACTTCTCACATGCATCCAAGCTTCCGCAAGATTGGTGGTGAAATTTCCAATCAATTGTGGAGCTTTTGCAACCAGTCTGCTGAGTATAATCTGAATAGCATGCATCATTTTAGGATCAACTGGTTGTGGTTCATTATGAAGTATGATGTCAGCATCAATGCTAACAGTATCTTCCCACAAAGCATGCTGGTGTTCCATCACATCTGCATGACCACAAAATCAATAAATGCAATAACTATTACAGAATGGTTTAATAATCTTAATCACATTGAGTGGAAAGTGTGTGTGTGTGTGTATGAGTCTGTGCGAGTGTGTGTTTGTGAGTGAGTATGTTTGTGAGTGTGTATGTATGTGAGTGCATGTGTGAGTGTGAAAAGAATACAGGGATTGAGCTTGTGGTTGCTGGAGGGAATGGATATATATATATATATTATATATATATATATATATATATTATTTGACCACAACACCCTCACTTACACTATGTTGTAATAGAGAAATTATGTGTATGGCTATAATATTTACTATACAGCTACTATTGTAAGTGCTTACCACAAACTTCGCCAATTGTTTCATTATCTGAAATATCAGCTGATAATGTGGAGTTGGATATAGAAGATTTCTCTTGTGCTACATGGCAGAAGTCGGAGCTACAATTACTATGATATCCAAAGCAATGACGTGGGCCATTGATCAAATCCCTTTCAAGCAACTTCACTGCTTTCGCTCGGTCACTCTCAGCACTTCGCATCTTGATTGCGCATCTTGCTGCACTAGTTAACTTTTTTCGCATCTTTAAGGTAAGGCCACCTTTACCTTTGTAGGATGGATTGTCAGCCACTAATTTTTCCAAGCTAGAACGGTAACATTTGCAAGCGTGATTGGCACACTCAATTTTCTTAATGTCCCGTCCCCATTCTGTAACACTATTTAATAACGTAGGATAAACTGAACTGTCTCCATCGCCAATAAATCGCATGTACCTTATCCCATGTGTTTGCTCAGCCTGTAGAAAACCTTCCAAAATTATATCTGTTTCCATTTCACTTGAAGAACTGTCCCAATTTTTGTAGCATTTGTGATTTAAAATTCCGAGAGCACAGGAAGTACAAAACTTATTTCGTACACCTAGGAAAAGAATTTTGCCAGTTTCTTGTCCGATTATAATTGCCACTCCGGATTTGGCATTATATGAGTGTTTGTGTGACCTTTTTTACCATCCGCCATCAGTGATTACAGTGATAGCTGGTACTCCATTGTGGTAATCATTTCGCTGTTCTGCTAATTTTTTTTCCTCTTGCCCAGCTTCAAGGCAAGATTTTTTGAACTGAATCTTCCACCACTCACCAATATCTTTTTCAGTTATGGAATAACTTTATTTTGCCATTACTGGTATCCCCAAAACACTCATAGTTTCCATCAGGGGTGTATGACCACCACCTGAAGACACTTGGCCCCAAACTGCTGCTAGATTACATTGCCAGCGCTTGTATCCTTTTGGCCCCACTACTTTCTCAGACGTTTGTAAATGTATATTATGTCCACAACTCACACATGAGCAGACAAAAATGGAAGCAAGTCCTTCTCTGGTCTCGCCAATTTATTTCATTTCACTTCCACATTTAGCAGCATGCATAGTAATATCAGTAATGTGATGGTATAATTGCTCTATGTTAATTATTCGGGAACCTTTTATTATTTCACTTGTAACAAGGGTTTGATGGTTTTCTGCTGATGTGCTCTCTGTCTCCATAGGGACCGCTGATGAAGAAGTTCCTGCATGAGATTTGGCTTTCGTGACTGACAAGTTACTATTATGCTTATAGTTAGATTTCCTCTTCTTAAATACATGCCGATGGCTATTTCGATGATTGCGCTTGTTTTGTTTATTGCCCATAATAACTAAAGAAAAATAAACAATGGTGATGATGATAAGAATGATAATAGTAACAATATTCATTATGTATTCTCTAACTTTCAGAGGCTTTTTAAAACAATATTATGGAATTAAAATGTTAGGTTGTCACTGGGGATCGAAGCCTGGACCCCCTTGCTTAAGGGTGCTGGCACATTCTTTGAGCGCGAAAAACCCGCCAAATAGGCCATGGTTGCTAGGGCATGTTAAACTTACTTCTGCTCCCCCCCCCCGAGTTTTTTTATTTATGGAGGCCAGCAAGTACTACTAGGATAAAGCTCCTACCAAGAATGAAGACTGGAAGTCGATCGCATCTCAAGAAATACCTCCGCCAAGATTTTAGACTTCACGGCAGTACTGCAGGGCTACCGCTGTAGTTTAGAAGCCGATATTTTGTATATCATTTTCTTACCCTTGTGTGTATGCCATAACATTGAGTTTTTGTTAAATTTCTATTTTACCTTTCTATTTACTCACCTTACCACATGAAATATTGTTGATTATTTCGATAAAATTCCGTACATTAAAAATATCTCAATGTTATAAGGTCAACCCCTGGTGGCCCTAAATTCTGGCAAAGTTTGAACCATAGCCGTTCATCCATTCCTGAGCAGTACGGGAGAGAAGATTCTGGATCCATTACTTTAGAGCACGAGGATTTTTTAAATTGTAAGTTGACCCCGCCCTAACCGTACATGCATAATAATGAGTGAGGCACAGCTATATTTCACGGGCTATTTGCTACAAAGCAGGGCATGACTTTGTGGTAACGCGTGACTATTCAGCTGGAGTGCGCTACTAAGGGCGCTCAGTCGTTGCTATGTGCCAGCACCCTCCATTGAGTTACGGCAATCAACAAGCAACCAAATATTCCAATTCTGAAGTTATGGGGTACAGATATGCTATAGTTTTGCTTTTAACAGACAATTAAAATTAATACCCATGACTGACGACAACATAGGTATTCATAAATAGTTCATGAGCTAATCGTAATAGTAATAATTAGTTCGTCGTCCTCCTTCGCCCCCGTCTCCTTCCTCCTCCGATCGTCGTCCTCCTCTTCTTCCTCCTTCCCCCCTCCTCCGTCTTCGTCCTCCGCTCTACGCGCTCGCCTCATTTTTTACGATTTTTATTGTATTCAGAAGTAGTAATAATAATGATAACAACAACAAAATAATAATAATAATAACAATTATGACATGTTATCATTATTATTTCATCCAAAAAAAAAAAAAAAGAATTTACTGACTAGATTAGAAAATCTTACCAGGATAAGCAAAGTGCAATACAGATTCACTGAGTTATAATTTCTGTCGATGGTGAACCACTAATAATAATAACATTCTAACAATAATACAACAGTAGACTAAAACAAAACTAAACAGAATATACTGGCTTACCAGGACAGATGCTTCACTGTGGTTGATAGAAATTCCTGGGTGAGTAACAAATTTCTGCTTATCATACACTAAAACTATAACAACAGCAAAAAAAAAAAAAAAAAAAAAAGCAACAGCATCAACTTAATGCAGTTCACAGACAAAATTAGCTAGCAATGCTTACCAGGATAGACTGTTTCACTATAGCTGATGAAAAACTTGGCACTGCTTTACTGGAATCCTCTCCAGTTGACTATGATGAAAATCACTGTCCTGACACTCACTTGGTAGGCTTCCGAGCTCAGAGGTCGTCTACGATGTACCCCTAACCTTAATCCTGTTCCTGTACCCACTAGAAACAACCAGTACATCTCTAAACTCCTCCCACGTCACGTATAAACTCTTCACTAAAACTCCCTTCTTCCACGAAAATCCTCTCTCCTTCCTATCCCCCAATTCACGCCACTCCTTCAAACTTTCATCATCTCTCACTGCCATTCTAAACTCCTCCCCGTCTGATCCTGACATCACCGGACCAATCTGTTCTGCTATCTTACAAAGTTCAGACTCATTCTCGCTCACTGTCACTACACTGTCTAATGATGTCGACACCCCCTCCACATCACACCCCTCATCCACTCTATCCCTCAAGCACTCTTGCAATGATTCTGCCTCTCTTCCCTTTCAACCGAAGCATCCATATCAACACCAAGCTCTAACTTCTCCGACTCCTCCCCTTCAACCACACACCACAAATCCTCACACTTAGCATCATCATCATCCCTATCTAATATCTCTTCTTCTATCACCTGGCTGCGAGTTAACACGTTAACCTCAGCCTCAGCTACTACCTCAGAGCTACCCAATGTCTTGGACTCCTCAATAGCTACCCTAAATGCATTGACTTCCTCTGCATTGGTTACATCAAACGGAATAATACTCATTACTTCCGGATCATCCCTCTCCTCTATCATTGCTAACTTCGTACACTTTAACCCACCGATCTCAAAGATCACTATTGTGCTCTGGTACACACTAGTTTTCCCCAACACACCTGAAATGTGCATCTCGCCACAATTCACAACATCACTTCCCACTAAAGACCTTGGTACCATACCTACCTCAGCCCCTGAATCCACTAATATCCTTCCCCTCACACCATTCACCAAACCCCATGCAACATTACCCTTCTTCTTCGCTCCCACAACGATTTTTGCCACTCTACCAAATACTGGTTCTTTCTTCACCACACCTCCCACCTTCCGGTTTGGACAGTCCACACTCCTGTGCCCACTCTTGCCACAGTTGAAACAAGTTATTGGCCTCACACTAGGCCCACCCTCACTAGTCCTATTCCCACCATTGGACTTGGCCATCTTACATTCAGTCGACCTGTGTCCCTTCTCCCCACAGTTGAAACAGGTGACATAACTATTCAAATGGCCTCGATCATACGCACCACTACTTCCACTACCATGATACCCTCTACTGCTCTCTCCCATACCAGAGCTAATCCACGCCTTATAAAAATTACCCTTCTGCCTACCAGCCATCCAATGTTCCCACGCCTCTCTCAACTCCTCCATCCTTGTAATTTTCCTATTCTCTAGGAATACCTTCCCACCTGGTGGAATCACCTTACGGGTCAGGGCCATAGCCAACGCGACAACCGCATCTTCCATTGACTCACACCCTTGCATCACACCTCTACATATCCTCTCTATCACCTCTACAATCTCCCCCGCTGACTTCGCTTTCATAAACTCCCCCGACAATTCGAACAACTGATGACCATAGGTAAGGGACGTCTCACCCACAGCCTTCAATAACACACTCGTCACAGCTTCATAATCCCCTCCCTGGTCTCTCACACCCGCAATCCTGGTACACAATCGTTCAGGTAAAGCTAAAGAAAATTTTCAACATACCAATAAAATGAAGAATCTACAGCATAAGTTGTTAAAAATACTGGACATAACAAGGCCGGCGCAACCGCTACGGTTGCTACGGTTTTGGCCGTAGCACTCCCGAGACATTAAAAAATTTTTTTAATGAATTAGCTACGCGCATGCTCAGAAATCTTGCAGCTGTTTTTATCCACTGAGCTTGCAATATGGCTTCTTCTAGTTATACTTCTACAGGTAGTACTGGCACTACCAGTTCTCGTTTTACTCTTCCGGATCTTCCACCAGCCCCTAACCACCCAGCAGATAATTTTGTTTTCCCCAAGAAGTCATTCGGCAAGAAGCAGATAGTGTGGCGTTCATGTCAGGCTCCTTGGTTTAAGCGGTGGCCATATTTGCATTATGATGCTGCCAGAGACTGCCTGTTCTGCTACACTTGTGTTGAAGGCTTCAAAAAACACAAGATGCTTGCATCCTTTGCAGAGCCTTCTTTGATAAGTAAAATAATACCTTAAGGTAGCTAATATTGACAGATTTTTATTTTAGCGATTTTGGCATTTTTGAGATTTTAGGGTGCTAGTTTTGTGCCAAAGGAATATGCTATCAGTTTAAGTCCAATACCATGCTATACTGGGTCCATGACTGTTATAATCAAGGTATTCCTAAGTTAAGATTTTATTCCGATCAAGAGCAAAATCAAGTTGAACTTTGAACTAGCTAAAAAAATAAAAGTTACCGTAAGGTAGGTGAATGTAGGCCCCTAATTTGATGTTGGAATGTCATGTCACTTTTTAAGTACAACTATATATTTACAAGTTGCTATCAACACCATTTGTTTAGCTAAGTTACTGAAGTATTGGTAATTTTTTGTTATAGATTTCAACTGGTTTTTCTAATTGGAAAGATGCCACTACAGTGCTAAAAAGACATGAGCTCAGTAATTGCCATCGAGAGGCTGTTGAATTGACTATTACTATTCCAGCCACAACTACAAATGTAATGGAGTTGATGCAACACAACCAGGTTAAAGAAAAAGAGAATAATCGAGGCATGCTATTAAAAATAGTATCCAGTATCAGATATTTGGCCAGGCAAGGACTGCCTCTTCGTGGTGATGGCAGTGAGGAGGATGGAAACTTCTTGCAATTATTGCAGTTGAAAGGAGAAGATGATGCTGGGTTACTTGAATGGATGAAGCGGAAAGTTAATCGATATACATCTCACGACATACAAAATGAAGTCTTAAAAGTAATGGCTACTAATATCTTGCGTACAGTTTCAAAATGCTTACAAGAATCACCATTTATCGCACTAATGCTGGATGAGACAACTGACATTGGTAATGATGAACAAACTACCATAGTACTCCGAAGAGTTACTGATTCTTTCGATGTTCACGAAGAATTTGTTGGACTTTATAAAGTACCAGCAATAGATGCTGCTACACTTACTAGTGTTGCAAAAGATGCTCTGTGCAGGCTGAACGTACCACTATCTAAACTTCGTGGACAGTGTTATGACGGAGCAAGTAGCATGCGTGGAGCTCGATCTGGAGTTGCCAAGCGAATAATGGAGGATGAGCCCAGGGCAGTTTACATTCACTGTTATGGTCACTCCATAAATTTGGCTGTCAACGATGCTATTAAGTTATCATTACCAATCAGAAAAGCACTTGAAGTGACATATGAGGTGACTAAACTGATCAAATACTCGCCCAAACGTGAGGGAGTATTTCGTGAACTGAAATCTTCTCATGACCTTAATGTAGGTAGCAGATCACCAGGTATTCGTCTACTATGCCCTACCCGCTGGACTGTACGAGCTGACGCCCTTGCAAGCATCTTAGACAACTATGAAACATTATTGAGTACATGGGAAGAGTGTTTACAATTGGTGAGAGATACAGAATCCAAAGCCAGAATAAATGGAGTGTGCAGTCAAATGAAAACATTTGATTTCATGTTTGGGGCTGTTCTTGGAGAGATGATCCTCAGGCACTCAGACAATCTCAGCAAGACCCTACAACACAAAGCCACTTCAGCAGCTGAAGGTCAAGTAATTGCTAAGATGGTTATTGAAACAATTGCCAAGGTACGCACTGAATTTGATCTGTTCTGGGAGAAATTACTGAAGAAAGCACAATCAGTTGATATTGAAGAGCCTCAACTTCCCCGTAGACGCAGGGTCCCAAGATGCTTAGATGATGGGAACAGCAGTAGTCATTTTCATCATGAGGCGCCTAAAGCATATTATCGGCAAGTATATTATGAAGCGATTGATAATACTATTAGTTGCTTGAGTGATAGGTTTAACCAACCTGGTTATCAACTATACAGCAATTTGGAGCTGCTGTTGATTAAAGCAAGTCAGCAAGAAGACTTCTCTGAACCATTCAAGACAGTATGTGACTTCTACAAGGATGATCTTGTATCTGATCTGCTACATGTTCAGCTGCGTACATTTGGAATTGATTTTCAGAGTGCTGCTATGCAAGAGGAGGGAGCCATCCGAAGACATCCGACTATTTTTGACATTCAAGCTTACTTTCAAGGACTTTTTGGTTCCCAGAGAAGCTTGTTGAGTCAAGTGAGTCGCGTTGTTCAACTTATTATGGTCATGCCAGCTACAAATGCCAGTTCAGAAAGGTCCTTTAGTGCTTTGCGTCGTGTGAAGACGTATCTTCGAAGTACCATGGGGCAGCAGCGGCTGAACAATCTGATGGTCCTACATGTCCACAAAGAGCTCACTGATGCTTTAAATCTTGAAGAAGTTGTTAATGACTTTGTTGCAGACTCAGAACATCGTATCAGAATCTTTGGCAAATTTTGATTTAAATCATAAATTTTTTTCTAATTCACTAAATTATTATTGCTAAAATAATCAATATTTCATGAAGTAAAGCAATGAATGTTAGGGTCTCATACAAAACAGTCTGCCCCTGGATCAGCACAATACTGGGCACCAGCAGCTAAATAAAAATACAATGAAAATAATAACTATTAGGGGTGTATCATCTTTGGCCTTACCACTAAAAATGTGCTTGCTCCGGGCCTGCATAAACTCAATAAAATTTTCAGAATTCCATAAAATGCTTTAACATTCTCTACATCTTCTGTAGTATATGGACCTCCATATTTAGTTTTTGCAAGATCTAGTCCAGTAGGTATCTCATCTTCACAGTATGTAAAAGCACTACGTTGAACAGGAGCTTTATGCAGCCTGGCAAAGCGAGTAATTTTACAAACTTGCTTGTATGGATAAATTCTGGCTGGATTTATGAGAAACCAATTCTTTTTGCGGTGAGCTATACATAGTGATACTATAATTGTAACAAATGAGGGATATTGTAAGTATGCCAAACAGACTTAAACCCATTATAATGTCATAACGATATATTTTCCACGGCTGTACAATGACAAGTTGTACTAGATAATATATCCACACATACTAGTAGATGAATATGCTCTGATGTTCTGCTGGCGAGTCATGGAGCTGCTCCATACTAAACTGGATCACATAAGAATTGAATCCAATAGAACTGACATTTGTAGCAAAATAAACTAGTACAAAAATTGTTATTGTTCCCATGTATAAAACAAGAGACACAATACCACCTTGTCCTGATCTTGAAACAACAGGCACAAGAATAGACACTACCATGATTAATAATGTAACACCCACTACACAAGCAAACACAATTATTTTCAAACTATAAATTATTATTTTGTATCTTCCCACGACATTATCTGCTAAATATCCAGCTAATGGATAGAAGCACAGACTGATTGCATTCACAGCATATATCAGTGATGCAAGCCACTGTAGAGACAAATTCAGGTATATGCCTGGGTAGCTCGCTAGTCTATACAATAATCCAAAACAAAAAATCCAGACTAAGCAGATCACAGTTGCTTTGGATGATATGCAGGCATTCTTGAATTTAAATCTTGCTAAAAGTTGTTGCCAACCCTTTATTTTGTAGTTATTCAGTAGACTCCTTCTAGTTGCATTTTGTATTTCAAATTGCTCACTATTCATCTCCAGTCTTCAATATGTAAAAATATTCTATCAGACAACAGTCTTTTTTTTTCTTCATGTGGCGTTGCCTTTCAATAATTTATAGCCCACTAACATCCTATTTAGGTCCACTGGGATTTACATCCCAAAGATTAGGCTTATTGTTTTACACAACTATCATCAATGTCAGCATTTTTGCAACACCATCTAAAACCTCATAAAACTCATTTAATATCTTATTAATAAGACATTATAATACTGTTTTAAAGAAGTACCAGTTGATTAATATTGAAATCAACCAAATAATATCAAGCTAAAAAATGTATTACATGACAAAAACAGTCTACTGAGACTTGTCATCTTTACAAAAACAAAATTTTATACCAATTTGATTTTTTATACCAAACAATTCATTTTTAATGCCAAGATGTAAGAAACGTGGTTTGATTCCAAAGAGCTTAGAAATAAGACCACTAATCAAGACTAAAAATTGCTTAGCAGCTAGAGGCCACTCACATAAATAAACAAGAATCAAACCTTAGGCAATATATTGCATTTGTCAAGCATCACCCTTGTTTTTTGATTTTTTTATAAATCAGCCGTGATGATGGCAGAAGCAGTCTGCTGAAACATGTTGGCATTAAAAATGAATTGTTTGGTATAAAAAATCAAATTGGTATAAAATGAACTATAACCAGCAAGAAAAAAATATAAAACAGTACATAACAAGGATATATGGATCAGAAACAAGAAGTGTATTGGCCTATTGGAAAAGAACATGTCGAAGAGAGCTAACTTGACTAATCAACTGGCATTCAGTTTGAGATGTAAGAAACATGGTTTGATTCCAAAGAGCTTAGAAATAAGACCACTAATCAAGACACACAAAGGCTTAAAAATATTGCTTAGCAACTAGAGGCCACTCACATAAATAAACAAGAATAAAACCTTAGGCAATATATTGCATTTGTCAAGCATCACCCTTAGGCTAATTATAGCATTTTTGTTTTTTGATTTTTATAAATCAGCCCTGATGATGGCAGAAGCAGTCTGCTGAAACATGTTGGCATTAAAAATGAACTGTTTGGTATAAAAAATCAAATTGGTATAACATGAACTATAACCAGCAAGAAAAAAATTTAAAACAAAAACAAAATTGATTAAACATATGGTAGCGTATTTTACTCACTTGTGGTGCTGGTGATATACACGTGACAGTAATTCCGCTTACTAAAACAATTCAGAAACTTAATACAGCACTATATTAACACTATGAAGATATAATTATTTTCCTTTCCAACAATATTCAGTGCAATTATTTGAGTGGAATATACAATCTTTTTCCACAAGTTTTAATTTAACATTTTCATTGTTATGTTTTCTAAATACCATAATATTATTCAACTAGCAAGTATCCCACCACATAGTGACACTTGACATACTACCAAGTAAGAATGCAGTAACATAAGTTATTTGATATGCTATTATCATTCTCTAACATTGTTTAAGATCACATATGAACTCATAGAGACTTGTGTATAAGAACATGTTAGAAACTCCATACAAACACCGGGGAAGGATGATTAACATAGCCGGAAAACTTACAGATTCATTGCTTACCATGTGAGATTAATTGCTCATGTATATGATATATTCAGAAGAATTGTAACTACCTTTATAGGAAAAGTTATCATAACGGTGATGGAGACTTTGAAACAAACAGTACTGTTTGTGAGTATAAACAATTAAAGCTGTTATAAGTATTAAAGTCATGGTCACAAATGTTATGCCCAAACCAATTATTTTCAGCATACCGATAGAATAATAGCAGAGACTTTTTTATAGAGCAAGGGAATTAGCAAAACAACAATTATCGAATATATTGTATTGTCATTGTTCATATAAATAATGTGGTGCCATCTCTTCACTGTACCAGAACAATGAATAATCAGCTGCTATCATTACTAAAAATACTGGACATAAAAACAATAGAAATTTTAATATTCCATAAAATGCTTTAGCATTCTCTATTTCTTCAGTAGAATACAGACCACCATATTTAGTTATTGCAAGATCTAGTTCAGTAGGTATCTCATCTTCACAGTATGTGAATGCACTACATTGAACAGGAACTTTATGCTGTCTGGCTAAGCGAGTAATTTTATAAACTAGTTTGTATGGATTGATTCTGGCTGGATTGATGAGAAACCAATTCTTTTTGCAATAAACTATACATAATAATACTATAATCATAAAAATAGGCACATTATAAGCATACAAAAGTGTCATACTTGTTATTGGTTCCAAATAAGCTAAGTTCCATTGCTGTACAATTATGTTGTACAATGTATAGTACAGTATGTCCAAACATACCAGTGGATAAACAGACTTGGATGTTCTGATGGTGAAACATGAAGTTGATTCATACCAAATTGAATTACAATCCTAAGCTAATATTAATAGCAATTTAAAATAATACAGATAACTCAATTTATACTACATATGTAGCCAATATTACATCCAATGTTGTGTTCACATGCTCCAAGCAAGCTAAGATCGCATCCAAACACTGGGTCTGATCAAGCAAGCAATACTACAGATATTATAACAGGTATAATTGTCAAGAAATTATATAAAAATTTTATTCTAGTTATCATTATTTTGTATCTTTCAAGAACATTATCTGCTAAATATCCAGACACAATGGATAAAACACAAGCTTATAACATCTCCTATGTATATCACAGATAACATCGACTGCTTCAATAGTATGAAAGATTTGCTTGGGTTACTTGCTAACCTACAAACTAAAATTTCCTATAAATAAGCACCTATTTAATGATACGCTTGTAATCTTATTGTAATCTTACATATATTATTATGACAATTCTCCAACAATTTTTGGGAAAACAGTAGCATAGGAGTTTAACTTTAGTTTGTTTAGATGTAATTCAATTTCATTGTTTGTCATTGTTGAAAAGTGCAATTCATGTTAGTGAATATCAATTCATTTCTTGATGGTTACTTAATAATGGATCATGCTCACAATATAAAATTACATTCAATCAGTTAATGTCCAGTTTATGGCAAGTAAAGGTAAGAGTCAGTCTAATAAAGTGAAATCTTACAGGGCATTTGATAATTTAAGAATGTATGCATAATCTAATTGTAAGAGTGGCTCACCAACCATTTGAGTAGTAACAATATACTAAACAAAGCATTATTGAGCATTTTTGAGACCACAATATTGTTTTGTACATGAAATTGTAATTAACGAATCATCATATCATAACGTTAAATTTCTCACAAATAGCATAATTCAAGCTGTGCCTCTGCTGCCTTTTACTAATTACTAATACTAAACAAAATTTCGTCCAACCAACTATGTCACCAAATCATATCACATTTTGAGGTTTACTTTGTGAACATGAAGGATGCTTTTAGTGGAGTTATATGTTCTGCTCTTTTAATGAATTTCCACAATCTTTAGATTGCGCTGCACAATCTATAGATTAGCACTCATACATCAATAAATCTAGCTATACTTCAATTTTGGCACCCTTAAATTTTCATCTCAGCATAGTGAATATAAGACATGCCGTGTAAAATCATAGCTATTTGTATCTAATAAATGTTCATAAAAATCACTATTGGCCATTCATTACTAGTGAGGAACTCAGTGAAATTGTGAATGTTTTATTTCGTTGACCAATATTCCAGAAATGCATACGTGTAATATATCGTACATATGGGTGTAAATGGCTTTCTGGCATTAGCTTTTCAATAGAAGTTAGATTTTAGGTGGTATTGCTAGTATTGTGTATTTAAATGTTATGCTAGGCTAGAGAAGTAAGAAGTTGGTGCAGCCATTATAACCACATCCAATTAAATAGACCCATTCATTCACTAAATTAATGAAAAGAATATATTTGAATCCAACAGCATTTTCCCCATTTGAATATCCTTTCAAAAATGACTTATTAGCCACAAACATCACTCCAAACAATCCAGTACAAACACATTTATTATCACAATGCAGTTCCCTGATGAAATTATCAGTGAGGTGAGTGCCCCTCGCATGTTTAGCTTCTCCTGTAAAGACATCATTTACATGCACTGTTTTCATTGTATGAGAGCTACATACTGACAGGGGTGGTCACACCACACTACACAATTGTCTCAAATATAGCAAATTTATACATGGTTTTTTTTTGAGAAGGATGCTCTAGAAACAGTTCTGAAGAAATCAAGTGTGTCGACTTTTGAGCTAGTTTAGAAACCTGCTGAGCCTGTGGATTTAAGCCCTACAGTCAGGCTATAGATTCCTTACATTCAACTAGACAAGTAGCTACCAAACTTAGTTCATTCAGCATACCTAAACCAAGGACCAGAGTCACTCGCCCGGGCACTCTTACTCCACAATATAATCTTTGCGAGTAACAGAACAAAGTGTGCGATAACGCACGTACAAGCAGATAAGGGATGAAAGTTGTACGCAAGCGCACAATGAAACAAAAATATAAATAAGAGAAAAGGGTGGGAAAGAGAAATACAATAATAAAGGTGATTAATCAGGTAGCTAATAAGGTCAAACAAAATGGTTAAGATTTGTTCCTGTTCAAGTGAATGCCTGAACATAGCCCTCACCATGATTAGTAAATGATGGTTGAATGCTATTAAATTTCAATGGTAACTGTATGATGATGAAAAATGCACACACTGAAAAATGACTGGCTGTCCATCTCTTTATAAGCATGAGCTAGGTGAGTTGGTGAAAATGGTGTACATAAGAAAAAAGGATCAAGTATATGTAGTATGATGGTAGACTATACCATAAGTATGCCTCTAAGGTTATGAGTTAACATTTGATCAACAATTAAAATAAGTATTCTGTAAAACCAGGACTCCATAATAATAATATGCTGATGATATCATTGTGCTTTGGTCTTATGACATCCAAGAGATTGAAATATTCCACCAAAACCTAAATACAATCAATTAATCTATGCTATTTACAATTGAACATGAAACAAACAGCACCTTACTTTTTTTGGATGTTTCAGTAGAAAGAAGTGTAAAATATTAAAAAAAAAACATCAGAATAAATAAAAGTTACATTTAATTCCAATCAGGAACAGTGAGTACATAGAGTTACTATAAAATGCCTTGAACACAACACAATACAAATTTGTAATTCTTCAATTTGGGAAACAGAAATTAAACATTTGGAAAAGTATTTAAGAAAAATGGTTATTCTAAAAAGACTGTTATAATATTCTATCAGTTCATTAAAAAAAAAAGAAAAAAAAAAGAAGAACTGGATGACGAAAAGTTTGCGTTTGCAAAATACTTAATATTATTTAGGGAGATATAAAAAAAATTGAGAGAATTTGCCACTGAGCTTTCACAATAACAGATATATATGATAACAACATGAAGACATATTTACCCAAAGTAATATCAAAAGTAAACCCACAAGAACCACTTAGTTTGGTTAATTCCATTTCAAGCATAGTAACCATTTGGTAAAGAGACTTAACTATACCAGACCCGCAATCCTGAACAAACTTTTGCAAAATTTGGAATTCAGTAGCAAATGGTTTATTTTTTTTATCTATGGTTTCTCTTGCCTGCTCACTTTTACCCTGAATGATCTCAGTTTTTCTTATTCCTCTCTTCAGCTCATGGATTCTTTTCTCCTCCTTTGTTTATCTCTCTTGCTCCTAAGTTGCTCCCTCCTTTCCGTGTAAATTTTGTCACCATTTTTTAAATTAGTTATATCAGCTCCTTTCGAAGGAGGAATATCAAGCAAACTCAATCAAAATGCATTGATTATATTTAGCAAGAGGTGTTTTTCTTCTTCCTTCAAGTTTTCAATCATAATTACTTAGCCTCCTAGCTCCTTGTATGCCAACACACCATCACATCCTGTGGACACGGTACATACTGATAAGTACTGGACTAATGGTTGTGCTGTTAATACCATTACTTTGAAGTACTTTGTGTAGGCATTTGTCTTCTTCCTTCATGTTGTTACTCATACAAAGAGCTTGTAGGTTAAGTAATAAGAGTGAAAACTTGAAGGAAGAAGAGAAACACCTACACAAAGTACTTCAAAGTAATGGTTATGACAACACAACCATTAGGGCAGACTCTAAAGAGTTACCTTCTATAGATCAAAGCAAAGAAAGATTTGATTCTCACTATTATACATAACAAATTAATTATTTGATGTGAATCTACTGATTGTTTATAAAAATCATTTGCATTGTACCATAATGTACCAAAAGTGCAAACCCTCAGCACTACTATACACTAGCTATAGCTATTACTAAATCATTCCTCAGGCAAAAACAATAATTTATTTGGCATATCAATCACAGCAACATGTATTCTACATTAACTTATTCATGCACACATTTTATTAACTTAGCATACAAACACACTGTACAACATATTGTCGTTGGCTGATACATTCTCAACATTTCCATATAGGGAACTTGTGCAAGCATGCACAGACTCACCATATCTATATCAGTTTCCTTTCATGATTGTTCAGTCTCAGCAGTTTCTCAAAATGAAGCTTTGTAAAATTCCACCTAAAGCTCTAACTGCAGGCACCTTGAAGTTACTGAGATAGCTAGTCTCAGGTTTGGTGATATACAATCCTAACCTTAGCTGCAGAATTGGTGAGGTCCGCAATAATGAAATTGAGTTAAATTCTTAATCGAATTACTTGATGAATGTACTTATTGGTGTCCTATACTGATTGAATACTGTTATAGAGTATTCAGCTTAGTACAACACACTAATATATATCTTTATGCAAAAATAAAGATTTAAAAGAATCAAATTTTTATCAGTGTATAGAATTGGGCTCATGTTGGTGAAGAGTCCCCTATTGCAATTGCTATAAATGTATTTTTTTAACTTAATTCACTTAATCAAAAACAAAAGAATAATATCTAAAATAATAACACAATAATACTCAAGCATAGAAAAACTTAAGTCAATCTAATTTATATTTGGAATAAACTCAATATTACTTCATAGTTATAAGCCAAAAATCTCTATAAAACCTTGGTGTATAGCAATGAATATGCATTTTTCTCTTTGTTTTGGGGATAATTATCTTAATCATTCTCAAAAGTAATAGTATTTATTGACAAAGTCTATACTATCATGTAGCATGACAAAAATAAACTATATAAATGCCCCATGGCCTATTTACAGCTGCTATAAGTATTTTGAGACTGGACAGCAGTAATATTTTAGTTTAGATGGTGGAATAATTAATTTTCTTATTAGAGAGATTAGTCAGGTCTCTCTAATCTGTTAATCTACTGCTGCTGTGAGCAACTACCACTGAATGGTGTCATGATGAGCCAGATGTTGGCAATAACAGTATTATTGTGATTAATCAAAATGAATAGATTGTTTATAATCTAGTTTCATGATAAGTAAACAGTGAAATTACAGCATACACCCCTGACAATGTATGGGAAGTTCAGAAGCTTTGGGGAACTATCTCATATATCTGTGTATCTTTGATGTTTCTTCTTCAGAACCTCAAACTTAATGAATAGAGGCTTAACGGATATATTTTGGAAGTATAAAGGCAACGTTAAAAATTATTTTGTAGTGTCAATACAATGTGTCGTGAGTTCTATTAAAACTTATAGCCTCGCTCACTAGCAGTTTTCTGGGCTTGCATCCTACTAGACTGTGGTGGTTGAACTTAGAAGAAAACTTCATGCAAATCAATAATGTGTGACTTAATGAAAAGTGAAAGTGATCATAAGTAATTAAAGGAAACGTGAAAAGGTAATAGCTAAGTTATAATCAACTACCAATATGAGTTTATACATTTATGAATGATTGACAGCAACCACAATGCAACATAACTCCAGCAATTTCAAAAACATTGTTTGTATTGGCAGAAAAATGTAACATCAAACTCACAAATTAATACTACAAAAACTTATCATAAAAATATGTAATATAAAATTAAGACTAACACTAAAAGTTGAATAAAAATGAAAGTGCTTCGTTAACTATTAGGTTTTTGATGTGAATGCTATTCTTCAGTTTTTGAGTAATAATCTTCTGCATATTGATAGATGTTGCATATCTCATCTCTTTGACGATATTTGTATTTCTTAGCATAATATATGAACACTATCAAAGAAAAAAATGATAGTAATGTATTTATTCCATAGTACCACAAACCACAATTGGGGAAAGATGGTGGAAAATAACCAAAAGGAATTAATATTAGAGAACCTATGGCTTGAAAAATTCCTTTTATGGCAAAAGACAATCCAATGAGTAGCCCCTTCATGGATGGAGGACTCTGAGCACATACAAACTCATAGAGACCTGTGTACAGTAACATATTTGATATTCCGTACAAGCATCGAGAAAAGATGATCAACATGGCTGGAATACTTACATCATTAATAGTTGGGTCTGAATAGTAAAATTCAGAATAATTGTGATATTTGTACCGATAGTTGAGACTTGGGAAGAAACACTCTTTTTTGCTGGCTGATGTATAAAGAATTGAAGCATTTATCATTATAAGAGTCATGATCAGAAATATTATGCCCAAGCCTATTCTTTTTAACATACTTACAGAATAATAACGCATACATTTTCTAAAAATGAGCAAGTATAGCGGAATTAGCAGAACAACAGTTGCAGCAGATAAAGTATTGTCATCAAAGAAGTAGTCAATAATTTGGTAAGATAAATAGTGACCATAAAAAATTGGCAAAATACTTTGAATGTTGTACCAGAACACAGAATGATCTGCTGCTATTAGTAATATAAACACAGGGCTTAAAGACAACAGAATTTTTAGAATTCCATAAAATGCTTTAACATTCTCTACGTCTTCTGTAGTATATGGACCTCCATATTTAGTTTTTGCAAGATCTAGTCCAGTAGGTATCTCATCTTCACAGTATGTGAAAGCACTACGTTGAACAGGAACTTTATGCTGTCTGGCAAAGTGAGTGACTTTATAAACTAGTTTATATGGATTGATTCTAGCTGGAATAATGAGAAACCAATTCTTATTGCGATGAGCTATGCATACTAACACAATAACCATAATAAATGGAATTACTCCCAGTATTCCAAAAAGTGTGTAACTTGTTATGAACTCTATATATAGCATGTTCCAAGGTTGTAAAATTATGAGCTGAATGATATAGTATATCCAAACATACCAGTAAATAAACAAACTTTGATGTTCAGCAGGCGAATCATGGAGCTGATCCATACCAAATTGAATTATGTTAGCATTGAATCCAATAAAACTGATGTTAATGGCAATGTAAAATAAACCAGGAACTACAATTAAACCTATGAAACCAACGTCACATCCAACATTTTGTTGACCTGATGCAAACAATGTAGGGTCACATCCCCACTCTGGGTTTGATGCAGTAAACAATACTATAGATACTGCAATAGGAATAAGTACTACTATAAAAGCAAATATAAATATTATTAAGCTAGCTTTTATTATTTTGTATCTTCCAAGCACATTGTCCGCTAAATATCCAGCCAATGGATAAAAACATAAACTGATAGCATCTATTATATATATTACAGATAAAATCCAGAACCTCAGGAAAGCTTTGCTAGGGTTGCTTGCTAACCCATATGCTATTCCTATACAAAAACTCCACATCAATGTGATCAAAGCCGCTTTAGAGGAGACACACCAATTATTTGATCTTAATTGTTTAATCAAATTTATTGGTCTATATTTTTGTACTTTATCAATATTCAGTAAGATAGTTGATTCCATTACTTCTGTTAAAATCTTGGAACTTTTTGCTACTATTCAGTTTCCTGCAATATGGATTTTAAACCACAAGAATACTGAATTTATAGTCAACATGCTGGGATTTAAATTTTCCCAAACAACATTATTTTATCATAATTATGACATTGATTATCCTTTGCAAATTATAGTGTAATTTTCTGTAGAATTAAGTTTAAAGTAATGCTGAATGTATTACAGCCCCATATATACACTATGAAGCTATAAGATGAATAGGATCAAAAATGTTCCTTTCCTAAACATTATTCAGTGTAATTATTTGAGTGGTATCTATTATCTTTTTGCACAAATTTTAATTTTACACGCTATTTTCTGAACATAATATTATTCAACTTGACCTGTTCAACATAATTGGTGCTATTCAATGCTATAGTAAAATTAATTAAAGAAGTGTTACAGACTGAAATCTCCAGAGAATAACTTTATTGTGCAATACTCTTATGAGCTCAACAACACTTGCAGTACATTAGTGCGGCTGCTTTTTACACATTTCTATACTTTCTTTTCATTCAATTCACATTGGGAATAATTAAAGCTACTTAGTGGAATAAATAATAATGTGAAATGCTGGCAACTTTTATTGTGAAATATTTTCCCAACTTTTCCCAATAGCAAATAATCCTATTGTTCCTATTCATGTTATTCAATGCTAACTTGAAACATTAAATGTTTTACAGCAACTTTCCTCTTACTGTAAAACTGAAATCACATAGAAAAATGAAACACAA
>WLWD01005762.1_pt1 | contig 65630 bp, 39 predicted proteins | sample 6712731 | NCBI WGS metagenome assembly WLWD01 (sample SAMN12718690, study PRJNA576275) | sponge metagenome | isolation source: marine sponge | host: Mycale hentscheli | place: New Zealand: South Island, Marlborough, Capsize Point | collected 2014-11-01
GAAGAAAAAAAAAAAAAAAAAGTAGAGAGAGCATTTCTAAAATTTTGGCTCTGATCTGCTGTTCCAGTTTAAACATGTATTGATTGGTTCCACTTTGTAAACTTGGGAAGTAATCAATACTTTAAAGGATGGACTACCACATTCTAAGTTTTTGGAACAGTTGCTAGTCAGATTTTTTGAGTAAAATAGATTTGCATTTTCTCCATGGCAACAACATTTCAAACCAGTCAACTCCAATGATAGGAGTTACCAGGAGGCAGAAGTTGATGATATATAAGTTAGATGTCTGTCCACGTCTCAACTGGCCCCTGACCATCTTTCAGTTTTCAAGTACTTGGATTGAGCGAGAACTGGAAGCTACTGCCACAAGGTTTTTGAAGAAGTGGTCAGGTTTAGCCAAGTCAGCAAACACCAGCATTCTCTATCTCCCCAAAAGAGAAGGAGGTCTCGAATTACCATCACTTTTAACTTTGTACAAAAAGTTACAAGTTTCACGACAGGCTCAACTACTGACTTCATCAGATCCCTGTGTGCGCAGAGTGGCAGAAGATGGTCTAAGGGCAGAAGAGAACTCCAAAAGAGTGAAGTTTCGCCCTGCAGTGATAGTGAGGAATACAATGCAGGAAATGCCATCTTGCACTAGAAAAGGACTGACAAGTGCTGGGAGGAATGCTGTAGTGAAACAAGAAATAACATCGCGCATGTCGACAGTACTTAATTTACCAAGGCAGGGGGGCATGATTAAGTCGAGCAAGGAAGGAGCAGCAGAGATCTGGGCCCAGACACTAAATACAATTCCTGAAAATGAATGGAAATTTGTGTTAAATGCAGCCCATGACACTCTTCCACATAATGCGAACCTTCACCTTTGGGGGAAAAAAGAAACCACTATTTGTCCTCTATGCAAAAAGGAAAAACAAACTTTACTTCACGTACTGAACAACTGTGAAGTGGCTCTCAATTTAAGAAGGTACAATGAAAGACATGACCTTGTCCTTGCAGAGATCAGCAGGACTATCATTCTAAATCTACCAGAGGGATTAGAGACCACCACAGATTTAGGCTCTGAATATAGCTTCCCACAATATCTTGCAGCTACTGATCAAAGACCGGACATGGTATTGTGGAATGACACAACCAAGTCTGTAACACTACTGGAGTTAACAATACCCTTCGATACACTCCTTGAAGAAGCAGCTAAAAGGAAAGAAGTGAAATATCATGAGCTAGTGTCCCGCTGGATATGCAACTACCTTCTTGACAATTGAGGTAGAATCTCGTGGCTTACCCAACATTAGTGGATTCAGTCAATTACGACAAATAGTTGATTTGTCCAAGATGGTGACAAAGTCTCTTATGAGAGAGACTACCAGACTGGCCATTATTGGGTCATAAATAACATAAATATTTAACTTATTTGCTGTGTGTGGTACTAGTCTATTGTGCACTATTTTTGTAATATAGCTAGATCATACCACCCCTCATTGATGATTGTAATCACATGTAATACCAATGATGGTATATTGGAGAGAGAGAGGAGGGGGGGGGGGGGGGGGGGGAAGTCTGCATATTTTTTCAGACCTGAAAGGTCTCATCAGTTTCAAAAATTGAAAACACCTTTACAAATTACTTAGTGTTTATCATCTAATTGATTATAGCCTGTTTTTTTTTTTAATTACTTTGTGCTTAGTCATTATTCTAAGAAAGCCTGTCTACACAAGTCAAAAAAAAAAAATGAAAAGAAAAGAATAGAAAAAGTAAAGAAAAACAAGGAAAAAAAAAGAAAGAAAGAAAGAAAGAAAAGGAATAAACTGAAGAAAAAAATAAGATGGATCAGCCCAAGTGCAGACAGTCAGGTTAGGACTGGAGGGAGATCTCTAAATGAATTAAGAGATGAGAAAAATGCTCAATAAGCTACAGTTAAAGCATGTAAAGATTTAAATAAAATATAATAAAATAACTTTAATTAATTCCAAGTAAAGCAGCTTTTCCTATGTTTAAAGCACTTTAATGTTTCCATAGTCACGCACGCCTCCAGTTTAATTATTTTTTATTTCTCATTGCAACACAAACCCAAAGCTAACTACTTTAAAATGTGCAATGAGTGACATCACCAACCCTATAGCTTCCACCAGAGAAAAAAAAAATCCCGTAAATGTAAAAACAAGTCTACAAGATACTAGAAACTATAAAACTGACTTTATCACGTCCCAGCTCTTGCTGGAAGGTTCCTGGAATAGAACGTGGACCGCCTCTGACATAAAACCTCAAGGATGCTTTTTTCCCTGGCTTCTTGACTCTAAGTTGTGTATGTGTAAGTTCTGTGAAGTTGTTCAAGTGTCTGACAGAATGTTCAGCCTTGCTTCTCACACAAGACATTGTTGAAGTCGGAGGGGGAGTGCTTTGAAGCCAGTGCATGAAAACTAACGTATGATCATTAATTACTAATTTACATTTGAACTAGTTCACGTCTTCATTCACTCACTAGTATTCGCATTTCTGTCTCTCACACTAATTACTGTTAGAATTACTCTTATACTTTACTTACTTTCTCTTCCTTGTTCAGTTGTTGGTTCTCTCTCTCTCTAAACTTTGTGATTTGGACTTTTCTCTCTCTATTATTTTCGGTATCATCTCTCTACTAGTTTGTTTTGTGCTCACCGACTGCCTTAGATGTTGTTCTTGTAATTTACTATTAATAATAATTTAATTTGTAAATTGTATACACTTGAACTAATTCTGAAGGCGAGTCAAACGGCTGGAATTTACAACCCAGTCAAAGGTAGCTTTAGTCAGTTTATTTAGCCATCGGTTGGGTCAAGTCGGTGGTCTAATTCCAATTAATCCACCACTAAGAGATTACGTAAGTATGTACGCACACCCACACACACACATGCATGCACAAGTCTCATCTTCTCTATACCAAGTCTCGTCTTCTCTATACCAAGTCTTGTCTTCTCTATACCTAGTCTCATCTTCTCTATACCTAGTCTCATCTTCTCTATACCAAGTCTCGTCTTCTCTATACCAAGTCTCGTCTTCTCTATACCAAGTCTCGTCTTCTCTATACCAAGTCTCGTCTTCTCTATACCAAGTCTCGTCTTCTCTATACCAAGTCTCGTCTTCTCTATACCAAGTCTCATCTTCTCTATACCAAGTCTGGTCTTCTCTATACCAAGTCTCGTCTTCTCTATACCAAGTCTCGTCTTCTCTATACCAAGTCTCGTCTTCTCTATACCAAGTCTCGTCTTCTCTATACCAAGTCTCGTCTTCTCTATACCAAGTCTCGTCTTCTCTATACCAAGTCTCGTCTTCTCTATACCAAGTCTCTGGACAGGTCCAAGAGACTTCACCTAGAACTTAGATGTTTGTGTGTTTGTGTTAATCATGTATGCATACCTTTGGTGTGTGTTATGAGTCCATTCTTTTGTCAGACTTGTCTGCGGGGCCACCCTGTAGTCAGGTATCACCTTTTTTCCTTAACTTGTTTACTGTTAGGCATGTGACTCTGGTAGTTATATATGCACTCATCTCTTTTTCACTGTCAGTTCTTATTCAAGTTTTGAAGAAGTCGTTCTTGAGTCTCTCTCTCTCTAGCTAGCATCCAGTGTGTTAGCTAGTAAGGTGGCAAGTGGAGGAAATAGTAATTCTTATCTGGCAGGAGTACAGGGACTTAATCACCCTGGTGTCAACTGACAATCTCTGCGCCAGCCACCCCTCCATAACTTGGTCCTTCGAGCCGGATTTGTACCTGCTGTTAAAGTATTCAATTCTCTCAGAACTCTATTCGTGATTTGTCTACTGTTCGTTTTTTTCAACTACCTTCACTTCTCGTTTTGAAAGTCTATTTTTTCGATGGATGGTACTGCTACTGTGCTTTCACCTGAAGACAGTCTCAGGACAGCTCAAGAATCTGAAGTGCGCTACCAGTTGATGTATAAAAATCTTCAGCGTGAAACAAGCGAACTTCTGTCCCTTCCAGTTACTGAACTGTTGGGAGTAGATATAGAACAGCACCTGTCAGAAGCAACCAATTTGCATGGCAGCTATGCCACAACCTCAGTCCTCATCAGTGAACTCATGGTGAAGTTAAAAACAAGAGACGCAGAAAGTATTGAAGATGGCATGTTTACCTGTAAGAAGAAAATTAAGAAACTCAAGGATGAACTTACAAGACTGCGTGCCATAAAAGATGCCTACAAAGGCTCTCTTAGTATGAAGAGACTCATCGGACAACTTTCTAGTGTTGATAATCTGACAGGACCTGCCTGTCAGTCAGACATACAAGCACTAAGAAAGCATGTTGTTGGATTCGGATCTGATCTCCTGTCCTTGCGTTGCCCTGATGTCCAAAGCATCTATGATGAGGTGATTCATCTCTCTGCCGCTATCTTTGAACGAAGTGAGAAACAGCTCTTGGACGCAATGTCCACTGCTTCCGCTTCTACTGACGCTGAATCCACAACTGCTCCTACTAGAAGAAAGCTCAAGGAATTACCTTTGCCTACCTATTCCGGTGATCTTGCTGAATGGAGGTCATTTTTGCGCCTCTTCCTTGAGGCCATGGAAGACTCCTTTACTGACAATGAGAAACTCTCATATCTCAACGATTGTCTCAAAGACAGAGAAGCTCTAGAGATTGTTCAGCAAGCTATCATCAATGGAGACAGCTTCGCTAAAGTAGAAGAATCCTTGAAGTTATTGTTAGATCGACCCCGAGAAGTTTTTCTACAAGCTTTAAATCTCATCTATAAAGGTGGTAATATTGATTATGATTGCTCTGGTCTATCTACTCTCGTGAATGACTTCCGCAAGGTGTACAACACTCTTCAACGGTATGGAGACCAGACTATGGCTCAAGTACTCACTGCTACAGCTGAACTACGGATGACTGATACTCTTCGGAAAGAGTGGATTCTTCATCAAGAGGATCCGCATACCATCCCGCAGTTTGAGGAGCTCTTAACATTTGCGGACACTCGTCGCAAACTGCTCACTGCTACTACTAGCAAGGTTTCGGCCTCGGTGAAGCAACCCAAACCAATAAGCCAGCACAAGAAGAACGTCCTGCAAGTTCAACGTACCACTGTGTCAGATAAGTGTCTTTATTGTCAGTTACCTCATGTTATTTATGTGTGCTCAGACTTCAAGAAGCTGTCAGTTTCTGCTCGCAAAGAGCAAGCTAGACGCAAGGGTCTCTGTTTCAACTGTCTGTGTAAAGGCCACACAATCAATCATTGTACCAGCAAGAATAGATGCAAGCAGTGTGAAGCCAAGCATCATACCCTCCTTCATCAGGATTCTACTTCTGCAATAGAACAGAGCACCACTGAGTCACCTTCTGCAGCCAGCATTGTCGCTTCTGCTACACATCCTCCTACCTCTCGTGCTATGTGTCTACCGAGAACTGTCCTTGCCTTGGCGTCCTCTGGGAGCTATGCCAGACGATGTAGAGCTCAACTGGACACGGGAGCCATGCTGTCTTTGGTAACTCGCAGACTAGCCTATGCTCTCCATGCCAAGAAGATCAAGGGAACAGCTATTACGATTTCAGGTATTGGAGGAGAGCAGTACAGCACTTCTGAAGTTGAAATTCGCCTTCAAGCTTTACACTCGGATGAATACATTGATGTTCGTGCCAGTGTGGTGGATTCAATCCCTACCTGCTCTACCTCAAGAAGGTTTGATGGTTACAAGCACATTCCTGCATTCAAGGACTTGCACCTCTCTGATCCAGGATATTCACCTGGATCACAGCTCGATATGTTGTTGGGTATTTCTCATTGTAACGTGTGCTCACTGCCCAATGTTATAGTTTCTGCAGATAAATCATTTAGAGCAGAGGAGACCATCTTTGGTTGGGCTGTTGGGGGAAGTTCTCCGGTTGCCACGGGGGGAGCTTCTTCCACTTGTCTGAAGATGATCACTTACCATGATGACATTTCGGAGCAACTCCAGCGATTCTGGTCACTAGAAGAAGTTCCAGGAGAGCCCACTCTTTACACAGACGAAGAGAAAGCAGCTGTCACACACTTCCAGGATACCCACAAGCGAAGCCCTAATGGAAGGTACATTGTTGGTCTTCCAAGAAGAGAACCACGTTTGGAACTCGGAAGATCCAGGCACACTGCTCTTCGACGATACAAGCAGAATGAGCGAGCCCTCAAGAGCAAGGGACGTTGGGATTCCTTTCATCAAGGAATAGAAGAGTACCTTCAGTTGGGTCATGCTGAGAAGGTTCCCCAGCAAGACTTGGACAAGCCATCAGCAGACATCTTCTATTTGCCAATGCACGGAGTCGTGAAGGATTCCACTACAACCAAGCTTCGTATAGTTTTCGATGGGTCAGCGAAGACAACGTCAGGATACTCACTTAACGATATCCTGCTATCAGGCCCATCATTGTATCCATTGCTGACTACTGTACTCACCAAGTTCAGGAGACATAGAATTGGCATGGTAAGCGACATCTCCAAGATGTTTCGTGAAGTGGCCTTGCTTCCAGAAGAGTATGACCTGCATAGATTTCTCCACCGTGATGAGACTGGAGAGATTGTCGATTTTCGTATGAACCGCTTGACCTTTGGTGTGACTACTTCTCCTTATCTGGCCACACAGGTTCTTAGGCAGCTTGCACAAGATCACCGTGAAGAATATCCGAACGCTTCAGCCATTGTACCCACGAACTTCTATGTGGACGATTGCCTTGTTGGAGCTGACACTCTCCCGGAAGCCATTGGACTGAGAAATGAACTGAACGCTCTGTTTAGCAGAGCTGGAATGACTCTCCGTAAATGGAGATCGAACTCCATGGATCTCCTCCAGACTATCCCAGACTCCCTCAAGGAACAAGGAAGTCTTGACATTTGTTTGTCTCCAGCAGAGCATGGCAAGGCTCTAAGACTGCGCTGGAATTCTGTCGACGACACTCTATCTGTCTCTGTTCCCACTCTGCCATTGGACTCTCTGGCGACCAAGAGGTCTGTGTGCTCTGCCATTGCTAGGACATTCGATGTGATGGGATGGTATACTCCAGCCATTTTACCAGCGAAACTGCTTCTTCAAGAGTTATGGAATTACCAGTTGGCATGGGATGATCCACTTCCAGATGATCTTCAGCATCGGTGGAGATGTTGGGCTGCCGATCTTGACCGACTCAATCAACACACCATTCCACGTTATACCGGTTGCTCTACTGAGAAGATCAGACACAGATCCTTACATGGATTCAGTGATGCATCCTCCAAGGCATATGGGTGTGTCATCTATCTGAGGATTGTGCTGGAGAATACGAAGACTCTCACCTTCAGTAAGGTTGCACCCCTCAAGGTTCAAATAATCCCTAGATTAGAGCTCTGTGGGGCTCTCTTGCTTTCTAACTTGTTGTCTAGAATTTCTGTTGATTTAGAGATTCCTGAAGACTCTGTGTATGCGTGGACAGACTCGTCAGTTGTCTTAGGCTGGCTACGCACTCCTGCCTACAGACTCAAGGTCTTTGTGGCACACAGAGTCTCCCGAATAGTTGAAACTGTTCCTGCCCAGCATTGGAGATATGTCCACACTACCTCCAATCCTGCCGATCTTGCCTCCAGAGGAGTTTTGGCTTCTGAACTCTTAGTGAACAGACTGTGGTGGGATGGCCCACCTTGGTTGACGGCGGCACCCGCAGATTGGCCTAGTCGACCAGACTTGGACAAGTCAGAGCTGCCGGACATTAAACCTGCAGTTTGCTTAGCAGTTCCACCACAGAATGAGTTTGGTGTTTCATGTTCTAATTTTTTCAAACTTTGTAGGATCACTGCATGGGTGCTAAGATTCTTGAGAAGAGCAAGAGGTGACAGAAAGATCACGGATCTGCCCAACCTAACAGCACATGAGTTGACTGCTGCTAAGACCAAGCTCCTGAAAGTCAGCCAGCATCACACATATCCAGATGTATTCGAAGAACTGAAGAAGCGAGGACATCTTGCGGTCAAGCATCCATACTCCAACCTTGCTTTGTTTGTGGATCAGCAAGGACTGCGAGTTGGTGGAAGACTCCAGAAATCTGGATTGGCTGATGATGTTATTCATCCCATTTTTTTGTCCACCCGTTCACATATAGTGAGACTTTTGGTTACTAATGAACATGTTGTTTCTCTTCACTCAGGTCCCTCTACGGTTCTGGCGAGATTGACTTCAACATATCACATTCCAAGAGTAAAGAACTTGCTCAAGCATATCAGCAGGATATGTGTCTCCTGCCAACGGACATATGCCCGAACCTCACAGCAGCTCATGGGAGAACTACCTGCTGCTAGAGTACGCCCTGCCAGGCCATTTTCAGTCGTAGGATTGGACTTCGCAGGTCCAGTGACATATAAGGAAGGCAACCTTCGGAAACCTACCGTGAAGAAAGGCTATATCTGCATCTACGTATGCTTCGTGGTCAAGGCTGTCCATCTTGATCTAGTTGCCGACCTGTCAACAGATGCCTTCCTGGCATCTCTTCGACGTTTTGTTGCTCTACATGGAGCTCCATCTGACTTGTATAGTGACAATGGCTCCAATTTTCGAGGAGCAGATCTGGAGCTCCAGAGACTCTTCACCCTGCTCGAGTCAACCTCCACTCAAGATCGCCTGCAGAACTGGGCTTTCACCAGGAGTTGTCGATGGCATAACTCTCCCAGTAGAGCACCACACTTCGGTGGTCTTTGGGAATCTGCTGTAAAGGTTATGAAGAGGCTACTGAAGAAGGTTTTTGGAGAACAAGTATTACGAGTGGACGAGTTGCAAACCTTTTTGTTCGAAGCTGCAGCAGTTATGAATAGCCGACCATTAGCACCAGTGGATGCACACTCTAGTGATGGGATAATCCCTCTCACTCCAGGACACTTCCTCACAGGAGGACCTCTGACTGCTCTTCCGAGTGAGCCTGATCCCGTCAAGACATATACGTACAGCAGAAGATGGAGTTATCTCCAGAGGCTAACTGTTGATCTCTGGAGGCGATGGCAGAAAGAGTATCTTTTACTACTTCAGAAACGAGCAAAATGGAGAGATCCAAGTTCTAGTGTTTCCGTAGGAGATGTGGTATTGCTGAAAGATGAGGATACCTTTCAGAGAACTTGGCCATTGGCCAGAGTAACAGCTACTTATCCCGGCACAGATGGATATGTGAGGGCTGTCGATGTCAAGATAAACAAGAAGATTTACAGGCGACCAATACACAAACTTGTCAGAATACTCGGGGAAAATCAAGGATCTCCCTTTGGGGGGGAGTATGGACAGGTCCAAGAGACTTCACCTAGAACTTAGATGTTTGTGTGTTTGTGTTAATCATGTATGCATACCTTTGGTGTGTGTTATGAGTCCATTCTTTTGTCAGACTTGTCTGCGGGGCCACCCTGTAGTCAGGTATCACCTTTTTTCCTTAACTTGTTTACTGTTAGGCATGTGACTCTGGTAGTTATATATGCACTCATCTCTTTTTCACTGTCAGTTCTTATTCAAGTTTTGAAGAAGTCGTTCTTGAGTCTCTCTCTCTCTAGCTAGCATCCAGTGTGTTAGCTAGTAAGGTGGCAAGTGGAGGAAATAGTAATTCTTATCTGGCAGGAGTACAGGGACTTAATCACCCTGGTGTCAACTGACAATCTCTGCGCCAGCCACCCCTCCAGTCTCGTCTTTGTTCAGGACTGATGCTGTGGAACGTCACCGAACTATAATAATTGTGCTTACACGCATATTCTTCGTTTCGTCGATGTCTACACTACACGTTGTCGATGTCTTTATGTTTATATTTTTGCATTTTATTCTTAGTTACCAGTTATTTGTTTTATTCAGTAACTCAAACACCTCGAACTCTTATCTCACATATTATACTGTATTGTGGTTCCTGTATTTGTCTGGAAATATTCTATTATTAAAATATACAGTCGGATGAGATACAACGCTTGGAATTTACGACTCCAAGTAAAAGGAGCAGATCTTAAGATCTACATAGGTTGCACTTGGCAATACCTAAACTGAACATTAATTTTGGTCCTTCGAGCCGGATATTATTCCGACTAGCAAAGTACGTCTCTTTGTACTTCAAAGAGATATCTCCACGCTGTAAGTTTGCTTGAACTTACACTCCTCGCACTCCATATTGCTGGATATGGAAGCTTTCAAAAGATCAAGATCAGCACTATCTGGAACAATTACCAGGGTGTTCAACAAGCTACAAAAAAATGCTACACGACTATCCAAATTCATTGGACGTATCGTATCTTCGGCGGCAGCTAGAATCTGTTGCTACGTCAGACTCCTCATTCCACAAGGTACACGCTGGGATAAGCGAACTTCGTTCTCCAGAAACTAACAACGAAGATGAAATGGATATTTTGGATGCTCATGATGACTCCGTGACCAAAACAATATCTCTAATAGAGAGGCTTATTGCAATTCAAAACATTTATGCTTCAGCAACAGACTTACATCACCAGGTTGATGTAGTTGAACAAGATATTAAGGGCTCACCGGACATGACCTTTGACAAGGTTATTCAAGAGTTTAAAGATGAGGAAGTTCGAATCCAATCTGATTTGAGAACTTTTGTCTGAAATTGACTCCCAAATTAATTAGCCTCTCTGGTCAAAAAATTTCTTCTCTGCATGTTGACTCCAGCGATGCTCCACACAAGACATCTTCAACTCAAATAAGATTACCGAAATTAACGCTACCAACTTTCAAAGAAGTGGGCAGGATTTTGGGCACGTTTTCGTTCTGCCGTTCATGATAACCGTGAACTTGATGACACGCAAAAACTAACTTACTTGCGAGAAGCCATTAAGGATACTGAAGTTACTCCCTTACTGTATAGGGCAACTGAATCAGAGGATCAGTACAGAGAGCTAGTATCTATTTTGAAGGATCGGTACGATCAAAGGCGTCTTATACACCGCACCTACACAATGTCCATCGTTAACGCTCCTGTGATCAAGCAAGGAAACTATACTGAGTTCTGTTCCTTCATTGACAATTTGGAACATAACTTGAGCAGCCTTACTGATTCAGGTCAACACACTATCGATGCTGTTTGGACTTCCATTATTACCACTAAGCTAAGCAAAAGACTTGAAGAAGAGTGGCTGAAGTATTCTGACGACACCAAAGATGTTCCCGACATTAGCACGCTACTCGCATTTCTAAAAAGGCAGCTTCATTACATGCCAAAAAATGTATTTCAGCCTAAAGTCGATAACAAGACGGAGCCTCAGCAAAAGCGAAACAAATTTTCAGTGAATCAAGTCTAACTGCAACAGGAGCCTCCTGCTAGTAACTGCTCTTTGTGTGGAGGTGATCGACATCCTCTATATCTTTGCCCAAGCTACAAGGCTATGGCACAGAACAGAGACATAGATGTCATAAATGTTCGAAGCATCACCACACTAGTTTGCATCGAGATACTCAACCTGTGAATGCCACTCAAACCCCAAATTCACCGCCTACAGTTGATCAATCTTCGTCTACATCATCTGTAGCCTCACTCTCTCCAGCTTCCATTAACTCTTCTCTCTCTACAGCGGAAGCTACTCTTCAAATGACTAGTCAAATAGTCATTCAAGCTCCCAATGGAATACAATTGCTCGTAAGGGCTCTGCTCGATACTGGTGCCTCGATATCTCTCATAACAAGAAAGGTAACATAGCTATTACAATTAAAGGGAGACTCACACAAATTCAACATTGTCGGTGCAGGAGTAGACACTGGTACTGCAACAGGCTCTGCCACATTCATGGTCAAGGCAGTCTTTACAGCAAACTGCTCATGATCATGGCCAATCCTATTCTTTAGCAAAGGATCATGTCTACAAGTCTTTCTATGTAGATGATTGTCTTGCAGGAGCTGATTCACCACAAGAAGCACTAGAATTACAAAATCAATCACGAAATTTATTGCTTAAAGGTGGATTTGATCTTAGAAAATGGAGGTCAAGTTCTAGTGAAATTATGAAATCTATCCCTGTCCGCGAGCTTCATGAGCCATTTTCTCTGAAAAACCTCACCACAGAAAATACTAGCTATTCACCAAAGGCATTGGGAATTCACTGGAATTCAACTACTGATGTTCTCTATGTATCTGTAGGTATCACTACCACAGAAGGAAATTGCACTAAGAGACAAGTTGTTTCAGATATTGCCAAAACATTTGATGCTTTGGGCTGGTTCTCTCCAACTACTATCATCATGAAAATTATGATGCAAAAATTATGGGAGCTCAAACTTGAGTGGGACGAGGAAATTCCAAACAATATTCAAGAACAGTATCAACTATGGAAATCTCAATTACCTCTACTAAGGAATGTCCCATTTCAACGATGCTACTTTCGAACCAACTCAAATGGCATTACTACAGAACTACATGGATTCTGTGATGCTTCTGAAGATGCTTACGCTGCTGTGGTTTATATTAAAGCTTGTTACAATCTAGGACCACACCTACTATCACTCTTGTATCAGCAACAACTAAAGTAGCCCCGCCCCATTGAAACGGCAGTCAATACCACGACTAGAGCTATGCGGAGCTCAGCTTCTATCAAAACTTCTAGCAAATACAAGTAATGCTCTCCAGATCAGTATTTCTAATTGCTATGCTTGGACTGACAGCATGATAGTTTTACACGGCTAGATGGAAGTCCCAGGCGATTTAAAACTTTTGTTGGTAATCGAGTATCTACTATCCTGGAACTATTCCAGCCAAATCCTGGAGACATGTGCCCACATCTTGCAACCCTGCAGATTGTGCATCCCGTGGTATGCTTCCTGAAGATCTTATCGCATATGATCTATGGTGGAATGGTCCATCTTGGTTACAAAAGGAAGCTTCACAATGGCCAAATCAACTTTTTACTAATGTTCCAGATTCAACAGAGCTCAAAGCCACATGCAATGTTATTACTCCAACTACTGATCTATTAGAGGAAAGATTTGGTTCCTTTGGCAAGCTTGTTCGCATAACTGCCTGGATCCATCTTTTTATTATGAACCTCAAAGCAAAAATGTTTCAAAGGACACTAAATTTGTCCAAGCATCTCAGTAATGATGAAGTAAATCAATCAGAATTTTGGTTATTCACTCGTTCCCAAAAACGATCTTTTCCAGACGAATTGAAATGTTTTGATTCTGGAAATCATCTGAAGTCCTCAAGCTGTTTGCTTCCTCTTAACAATCACAGCGACATCCAAGTATTCTTCATGGAAGTGATGTTTTAACTAAGCTTATTGTTTCTTCTCAACATAAGGCTCTGCTTCATGCTGGTTCTACTTCAATGCTTTCTGTCTTGGGCCAAAGATTCTATATTATTGGAGCCAAGAGACTGATTAGAGCTGTATGTCGAAGCTGTATCACTTGCCGAAAAGTTGCAGCAAAAACTGAATCTCAAATCATGGGACAGCTTCCCTCTCACAGAGTGATTCCATGTCCACCATTTGCAAAAACAGGAATGGATTTTGCTGGTCCTCTACTGATTAAAAAGGGTCACACAAGAAAACCGGTAATTATCAAATGTTATGTTTGCTCATTTGTGTGTTTCACTACTAAAGCAGTGCACTTAGAGCTTGTATCAGATCTCACAACTGAAGCTTTTCTTGCTTGTTTTCGACGCTTCATCTCACGCAGGGATCTACCAACTGATGTATTCTCTGATAATGGATCTAATTTTGTTGGAGCTTCTAATGGTCTTGCTGACCTTTATGCATTTTTCTCTCAGTCAAAGTTTCACTCGTCTTTTTCTCACTTCCTTTCTTCAATAAAGACTTCTTGGCATTTCAATCCAGAAAGATCACCACATTTTGAAGATCACCACATGGGAAGCTACCATAAAGTCAATGAAATTTCATCTTAAAAGAGTTGTTGGTGCTCAAAAGCTAACATTTGAAGAATTGACATCTACATGTATACTTGGTCAAATAGAGGCATGCATGAACAGTCGCCCTATTACTAACGTGACTTCTCATTCTGATGATGTTAGCTTTAATGTTTTAACTCCAAGACATTTTCTTATTGGGCGATCACTAGTTTCATTTCCTACACGTAATTTCTCCACTGAGAAGTTGACTCTTCTTAAGAGATGGTCACTTTGTCAGGCACTTGTTCAGCATTGGTGGAAGAGATGGTCGAGTGAGTATCTACAACAATTGCAAATATTACACAAATGGAGGAAATCTACCAGAGACATTCAGCCCGATGACATTGTATTAGTGAAAGAGGACAACATGGTTACAAATCATTGGCCACTAGCAAGAGTCGTATCCACATTTCCTGGACATGATGGAAAGACCAGAGTTGAATTGGTCAGAACAAAAACGAGAATATATAAAAGGCCCATAACAAAACTAGTGCTACTGTTATCAAGTGAATCGTCTAAAGGCGACTCTGCCTTTGGTGGGCGGTATGTTCAGGACTGATGCTGTGGAACGTCACTAACTTAATAGTCCAGTCAATTTATTGCTTGACCCCAAAGTAATTGCAACAAAAGGTTTCACCGTTTCCTATACAGAAAAATGTGCTCTATAACATACTAAAAGCCCCAAAGAAACTAATGAGGGGAACACTTAGAAAATTGGTCATATATTCTCAAAAAAAATGCAATTAATTAGTGAAAAATCACCACTTGTTGCAAAAAAAGGTTTCTCCACTGTTTCCTATACAGAATAATATGCTCTATATCCTACTAAAAGCCCCCCCAGAATCTAATGAGGGGAAAGTATAGAAATTAGGTTATGCGTTCATCAATAATTGCTTTAAGGTGACATTCACTAGCCATATCTGTTTTACCTGTTCTACATTCTACATAATGAAAACCGTAATAACACCTTATGTGTGATACTACAACTCAATTAACCGTTAACCTTAGTGCCATGTCATGATCTCCATGTGCTATTTCTTAAGCATGGAGGCATCAGAGATCTGTGTGTTCTATAACCAACCTGTTGAAGAAGCACCATCAGCAACTCTCACTGAAAAAGGTTGTAGAGGTATAAAGGCTACTGCAAAAAGAAAAGACCGTATTCGCCGTGTACCTGGGCAACAGGTACACCTGGAATGCCGGCGAAAATACTGTCACCCGAGTGAAATCTCCAAAGCCTTCAGTGAAGCTAAACAGGCATCTGCCAATGAAGGTCATGTGCTCAGATCAGCAGAGAAGATGCCATTTCAAATTAACTCTGATTGCTTTGTTTGTAGCCAACCAGCTATAAGTCAAGCAAAGAGAAAGAGTCCAGAAGTTATTGGAGTCAGGACAATTGAGTTGATAGAGAAAATTTTAGCAGTTTGTCTTCAACGTGGTGATTCTTGGGCTGTTAATGTACAAGCACGAATTTTGCCAGTCCATGATCTTCATGCTGCGGATGCGGTGTATCATCACATCTGCAGTAACAATTTTCGAACCAAGAAGCAAATCCCAGCTGCCTATCAAACTAAAAGAAGCTGTCCAAATAAGTTGAAATTAGGTCGTCCAGAACTGCAAGAAAGAACTGATGCTTTTCTTGATGAACAGATCACCGGTTCTGACCTGATCAGCCGTATGGAAAAGTGCAAAGTTTCCAGGAACACATCCCACTTTCAACCCAAGACTTTACCACCAACATCAGCTGCAGCTAAATTTCACAGTCTTCTGTGTATATTTCCAAGTGCAGCAGTGGAAAGGAGCAGGGGGTGACCTTTTTCCAGAAGAATGGGGGTGGAAGGAGAGTGAAGGAATACTTGTCCCAGTGACTACTGATTTGTTGCCTGCCCCAGATGATCTCATGCATATCATATGGTGTAACTGCCACACTGATTGTGGCACTATGAGATGTTCCTGCAGAAAACATGGGATAGCATGCTCACATAGTATGTGGCAACTGTAAAGGATCAGGTTGCATCAACTCCATCCCAAATGAATATGACAGTGATGATGACATTGATACTGATAACTGAATCTTTAAAAAATAGTCTATTTCTGTTAAACGATTTTTTGTGCCATTCGATTGTCTCTAAACCCCCAAAAATGCCATTTTTGGCAATTAGTGATGAACGCATAACCTAATTTCTATGCTTTCCCCTCATTAGATTCTGGGGGGCTTTTAGTATGTTATAGAGCATATTTTTCAGTATAGGAAACAGTGGAGAAACCTTTTGTTGCAATTACTATGAGGTTGACCCCATTTTTGGCTTAAATTGACTGTACTACTATAATAATCGTACTTACACGCATATTCTTCGTTTCGTCGATGTCTACACTACACGTTGTCGATGTCTTTATGTTTATATTTTTGCATTTTATTCTTAGTTGCCTATTATTTGCTATATTCAGTAACTCAAACGTCTCAAGCTCGTATCTCTCACATATTATACTGTATTGTGGTTCCTGTATTTGTCTGGAAATATTCTATTATTAAAATATACAGTCGGACGAGATACAACGCTTGGAATTTACGACTCCAAGTAAAAGGAGCAAATCTAAAGATCTAGGTTGCGCTTAGCAATACCTAAACTGAACAGTCTTCTCTATACCAAGTCTCGTCTTCTCTATACCAAGTCTCGTCTTCTCTATACCAAGTCTCGTCTTCTCTATACCAAGTCTCGTCTTCTCTATACCAAGTCTCGTCTTCTCTATACCAAGTCTCGTCTTCTCTATACCAAGTCTGTATACCAAGTCTGTACTACATATGTATTAGCCCTAGTGATGTGTTGCTACACAAATGGCAAGCGAGCTATACAGAATTACTTTATGTACCACAATTTCCCCGACTTATGGTAGCTTCTGTAGTATCTATTTATAAGAATGAGTCATTCTAATATCTAAATAACCAGCAGCTCCAGACAAACAGCAGGCGGGTTTTTTTAAAAAAATTAAGTCTAGTAAAGAGCCCTCACTACCATAGTAACTAGTTGCCACGCTTTTCGAGACTTGATTTATAGCACAGCTTTGACTGTTAGCCCTGCAGTAACAGAAGAACCTGGAGGCAACCCAAGAGCTGTGTTTATTAGGGGGGGGGGGGGGGGGGGGGGGGGGAATGCAGTAAGTATATTTAAAAAATATAATTAAATTTAAAAGCGGTAACCAATTAAATTTCTTGGATGGCACTGGTAAAGATGGATAAAGAAAAAGATTCTGTTAAGTTGAGTATGGGACGGGGTCGACCACCAAGTGAACAAAAAAAAACACAAGGGTTGAAGTACAAACTGACATATGTATGTACGTCCACATGTATATAGATTGCTTTTAAAAATTCCCTATTTTCATTACCCCTGATAGTATCTTGGATCGACCATTTCTATACCTGCATACAACCCAAGCAAGGGACGGACCTTTAAAGTTGAACTTACAGGAGGGAGCATTCACCTGCTCCATGACAGTATGCCCATCCATCAACATCCCATATGTTCACCCCCCTCCCCCTCAAATCATCTCCCCCCTCGGGTGAAAATGATAAAAAGTAAAAAGGAATCCTGACCATCTGTGCTCTTGGCTTTTTGACATGAGAAAGAATTGTTTAAAGTGTTTATTTGATTCTATCATAATTGTGCTTGTTAGATAAAGTATGTGTTGTGAGCAATCATACGATGTCCGCATACTGACAGAGGGGCAACTATTCTTGCCTGACCTTACATCCTGGGAGAACACTTCCACCATCTCTAACGGCTTGTATCCACTTCCTCCCTCAAAAACGAAGAAGACATCATAGTTCCAAAGAGTTTTAATCTATTGGAAACCAACCGTTAAGGCTAACAAGAATGAATCCCATTAAGAATAGGTATGACAAACAAAGAGAGAATGCTTAGAGGGCTTCAAATGCCTTCACAGTCTGATTGGAATGAGATGCCCCAGTCTTTGGCAACAAACAGCTCAGTGCACCTCACCAGGATGAAAATGATGCCTCGTCAGCTTACGCCCACACACGACACGATGAGAACCGGTACAATGCGGTTGCATAACTTCACAGTGACACTAAGCCTTCCAACTCCATGACCATTCCTTTGTAACCTTAGAACATAGCTAACCCCTTTTTTGTATTGTGAAGTAGGCATTCTATCCAGCATAGTGTTGTTCAAGTGAGTGCACAGGGATACTAAATGCCAGAAGGGAGGATACTACTGATAGTATCCTCCCTTCTAGCTAATATAGTATAGCATTTTATTAGGTTTATGAGTCGTGCAAACATTAATTAAAGAATTTTTATTTTATCTATGGTGCAAGAATGTTGTTTGCACAGTTTTCCTGTCAGATGCGAAAGATAAGATGGATTCACCGCATGCCTTGCACACTAACTAAAACAATCATCACAAAAATGAGAAAGTGAGAAAGAAACCAATAACATAATGAACAATAAAAAAGCGTTATATATGTTGCATATGTTATTTTAAAAGTTTTAGTACTATTCTTGTGGATGTTTATATCACTACAGTTATGAAAATTGAAGGCACCTCTTCTAGTATATTGTTTGCAATGTAAAAGTACTACATTCATGGTGTTTTTGTTGTGTTTTGCTTATGTAATCAAAATCCTTCCTTATCCATCGCAAGCTGTTCATCAATGTCAGATACTGTAAATACAAACGTTTTGCATGGCCTTACATCTTTCAAAATTTCATCATCATGTAAAGGCTGACCAAATCTTGATTCAAAAGCTAAGCTAGACTGGAGATTGACTGTAAAGAGCAAAGCTAGAGTACTGATTGTGAGGGGCTTGACTTGAAAGTTGACGGTGAGGAGCTAGACTGGAGAGCTGACTGTGAGGAGCTAAATAAAGGAGAAATGATTGAGTTGAAGAAGGTGGAAGAGTAGCTGGTTGAAAGAAAATTTAGGAGAGACAAAGCCGTTTGTAAATTTTATTTCACCAATTGAGCTGAAATGCGAAAAATAGGTAATGTACATGGGTGGGCTGGAATGTTCTTTTTGACTAAGTTCGCTGAAAACGCAGTGATAATGATTCTCCTGGCTCTAATTCCATCACTTCCGCCGGTTCACTGGAGTCGAGCGCACAACACATGAAAATATTCTATGCGTCGTGGCTCCTTAGAATTGCTGCAATTACTGGACACCTTTCCGTAATGTCTCTGCCGTCTTTGTCGTAGAGTGTCAACATAGAACAAAGGGTAGAAAAAGTATTTGGTAACTAAGGCTATAGTTGCTACATTCTAAAACAGATAGACAACGAAATTTCGGGAACTACCGCCCGTCGAACCCCTCGGGCCGCTAGTATCGCCCTCGCTATGCTCAGGACGGTACAGCCCTCAGCCCTCAAGGTTCTATGGGCGGTAGATCCCTCGATTTCGTTGTCTATCTATTATTTAGACACCGATCCTCGTCTCATTCTCTTCTTCTCTTTACCATTCACTGCCACTTTAGCTCGCGTCTACACTTCACGTAAACCACGCCCATTCTCATCTCCAGAAAGGATCGTGTGGTGTAGACAGTTGCCCTGAGGGCGTAGTGAGTTGAAGACCATCCTCACGTAGCTATGAAGATGATCACTAAATATCGTAGCAAACACGTAATGAACCATTCTTTTTCAGAGGGGAAAGAGACCTTGGTCACATCCCACTGCATTCTAATACACAAGGTATCGCCCCTTCATCTGGTCCCACCCCCTCATCTGGTCCCACCCCTTCACCTGGCCCCACCCCTCATCCTGATAAAATTATGCTTATACAGTAATAACCAACGAGTGCCTTCAGACCAGAGTGTTCCCGTAACTTCGAAAGTAAGATCTGCTCCACTAAAACAGGTAGCCCACCCCCTCATTTAATTAATTGTGCTATATAATAGGCACTGCTTCAGGGGGAACTATTGTTTTTAGGGTCCCTGAAGGCTCTTGATTGTAGACTCCTGAGCGCAGCGAGGCCGCTACACTTAGGGCCACACAAAATAGAAGAAATTATCTTTCAATTGATATTCATTTTCTCAATAATAAACTGAAAAAAGTTGTCATAGACTGACAAGAAGTTTCTAAAAAAACTTTTACATGTATTCATAGCAGTTGAAGAACCCATGCAAATGACCCGTCACACTGGTAGACATGACGCGAGGAAGGGAGGGTCTCAGATACACCTCACTCAACACAACCCTCTATCATAACATACATCTACTTCAGTTCCCACGGAAACAGAAAAGGGAATGAAGCTTTAGAAATGGTGATTTCTTTTCTTGCATCCATTGAAATAGAGTGATAATTGAAATAGAGTGATAATTGAGATGGTGGGAGAATGAGGGAGGGACAATGCTTTACAGCAACGTGATGACTTCTAAATAATGCCATCATTCAATCCTCCCCAATGAAGAATTCTAACCAGCACAGCTTTGTGAGAGCTTGAGCTACACGTACCAACCCTTTATCTTCACTCTCTAAGTTTTAGTTCATAATATTGGCTGTTACAACCAGAAATTTTGCTATTATATTATCACTATTATTATTACTACTATTATTATTCTTATCATCATCATCATCATCATTATTACTATTATCATTATTACTATTATCATTATTATTATCTATGTTTGTCTTTCAGCAATGACGATGACGGTGTGTATATTCATGAATAATTCATTAGCTGGGTCTGGTTGGTAAAGCGTAGTCAGAAACATCGACGACAATGGTGGTGTGTTTTTATGACTACATTGGGTACTTGCTAGTTATTATTATCATACTTTCATTATTATTAAACTTTTTATTATAATAATTTACTTTTTCAGATAGTAAGTAGAATTACATAGTCATAATCATACTAAACCACACCCACCAATAGCTAGACCACAAAGCCACCTTGCTACTCATAGTGAAGCATTACTTGTTGAGCACACTTAGTAAGATATTTAAAACAAACCCTGCACGTGCAAGATACAGATACAACAACACTATACCAGCTTCCCAGCCAGCAGCCTGTGTCTGTTAATCTGTCTGACCAGCCATCTATGTGTTGTCTAAAGCAAACATAAAGTGAGCTCATATCAGTTACACAATCTCGCATAAAGCCAGCAGCAAATAGATTAGTCACTAACTAGCCAGGACATGTCTCCTGATTCTGAGAAGAAGTGAGCATTTCTTAAGTTAGTCTATTGGCAACACCTATCAAGTTTCAAATCATGAAAGAGTTGAGTCTAGATACCATCTAAACTAGTCCATGAATAGACCAGGACCTGCGACATCCAGGCGGCAGGGGCTTGCTCATTTAGGAATTAAATGAATTCCTGGGCTGGACTGTGGTAGGGAGTACAGCATATAGACTTATTGGCGAGCGAGACACTCTTAGGGGTAACACAATTGAAAATCAGGGATGTTTGTTATTTATATAATTATATGTTTGGACGTACGTATGTAATTTTGTACTTTGACCCTCACATTTTTGTGTTAGTTATGTGGTCGACCCCGTCCCAAATTGTACTACACAGAATCCTCTGGTTTCACCCTAGAAATTGAATTGTTTACCGTTTTGAATTCTTTTGCGGGTGCTGTTAAAGCTTGAAAACTTAAGGGACTTCCATTTCTATTCGAGTTAGTGGCGGTGGTAAGTCAATGCGCTCTTTGTCATGGTTATAAGCCGTGCGCAACACTATTTACTTGAAAATACATTATCCACTAGACTACCGCGAAGGTAAGTCTGTGTAGGTGCATGTTCAGTTGTGTCAAAGCATTGTGTGTTACAACCACTTAGCTAAAGAATATCACAAAGAAAACGTTTAAATAACGTGTATTGTTTTGTTGTTGTTTTTTTCCTTCAAATCAAGCAGTTGCAGCGAGTTGTTACTATGGCACTGAAATCCCTTTACCGTGTATGCGAAATTAAAAAACTGGACCTTATTTTCAGTAGCTTCAGTGTTAGAAGTCAAAATCATTCATTGGCGAGCGAGCTACATAAGAGCTTGTTGTCATCAGTGACTGGTAAATTCAAATAGTCAGAATGGCTCAAATTTGGTACTACAAAAGTTACCACTGCTCAATAAAATGAGGTAAGAAAGTAATTTTGTATTTGTGTGCTAAAATTGATTGCCTTTTGTTTTTGTAGCTGAGAGCTTGTTGTCAAGAATTCGAGGCAATTCAGATAGTCAAAGTAACTTAAATTTGATGCTACAGGAGTTATCAATACTCAGGAAATTGAGGTAAGTAGTAATTCCATATTTTGTTAGATAAAATTACAAATAATAACACTGGTTTATTTTTTTATCGTAGTTGAGAGCTTGTTCAAGAGTTACTGATAATTGAGATTATCAGAATGGCAGATGTTTGTTACTACAAAAGTTACCTTTAATCAGGTAAGAGAGTGATTTTGTATTTGTTTGCTGAAATAAAAGGTCATAACTGCTATTACAGTGTTTGCATGAACTAAGCTAAAATATAGTAACAATACTTAGTTTTATATTACCTAACTATCAGGCTCGCTCGCCATTTGTGCTCAAGCACACCACTAGTAGCAGTAACTATTTTCCCTTGGGGCTAGGGTAGGGTATACAGCATAAAGACTAATATAGCAGTAACTATGTATGTACTTCTCCTGGGAAGGGGGGGGGGGGGGGGGGGGGGGGGGTTGATTCTGTTGTTGTTAAAAGATTGTTTTATCTATCGCCTCAGGTGCCAATGATAACATTCCACTTCACACTTGCTCTGGAGAGAGAGAGAGCAGTAAGAAGCGTCAAATTACATACCGTCAGAAAGAGAGAGAGGGGGAAATAAAGCTTGACTGATTCCCCAATCCTGTCTGGATTCAGTTGACCAAGAAAGATGTTCCATTACGCTTCACCCAAGCTTTACTGCTGCCAGTCTAGGAACAGAAAAACAAAAGCCACCCTTTGTTTTCCCTGTTAACTGTGCATGTGTGTGTGTGTGCATGTGTGTGTGTGTGTGTGTGTATGTGTGTGTGTGTGTGCATGTGTGTGTGTGTGTGCGTGTGTTTGGTCAACACCAATTTCATACACCATTAGAAATACTCGCCAACAGAAGCAAGGAATCACTAGGCTGTACACACACACTGTCACCCAACAATGCCAATTACCTCCATAGGGCCGAACTGAGGGTGGCTTTATTTAGAATATTGACCAACACATTGCCTTTTCCTTTGCTTTCCGTCAAAATATATGAGAAGCCGTGCATGGACAACTAGAGGCCAACTAGCTTCCATGCCAAGCAAGTGCATTACACCACCACACAAGTATACGCACATGTGCAAGACAAACCTGCCCATATTGCCATGACTACGAAGGTCACTTCCATTGAAGTACACAGGTGCAGTACTTTATGAACATGACAAGTCCGGACTCCTGGTAACTTCCTCCAACATAAATTTGTTAAGTCAAGGAAGATTCTTAATTGTGCTAAAACACCAGATGGTCAGCTAGAAATATGTTTATTAATCATGCCAATCTTGCTCGATTCTTTCGACGCATCATGTTTGGATCTAAAACAGCTTCAAATTTTTTTTCCATGGAAACCATGCCCCCGTGCAGAAGGGCAATATGCCACAGTACCTTCAGTACAGTGTTAAGGATCCTCCATGTCTAGTCTTGTATGTTGCCATTAAATTGTACTAATGTAACTTTGTAGTTACTTTGCTTGCTTGTTTGTTTGTTAATGTTTTTTTTCCTAAATAGACAAAACAAACTAGCAAACAAACACCCTCAGTGTGTCCCAGCAACATATTTTATAAATCTGACTGCCTAAATGTTGGACTTTGAGTTTCATTCTTCATAAGCTAAATTATTTGCTATAGATCAGGAGAATTTTGCTGCTATATTTAGGCACCAGATGAGAATTTTTCAAAAATAGAAATAAATAAAAAGCTAAATGCCATAAATATACTAGAAGACTGCTAACTTATAGAGATGTCTTTAAGCAGTAATGAATGCCACCTAATTTATAAAAACTTAGTGTCTCACTATATCTCTCAACTTGGACTCAGACTTGCGCTAGAGTATCTCCACAGCATGAACAACATGTTTTATAGTTTAATCATTCGTTAGGCTACTGATGAACTCTCTCAGCCTCAACTCTCAGAGTGATAGTAGCTCCTGCTTCATGGGACGATCCAATCTCCAATCTGCGAGGATGACACAGTCGAGTCCCTGTTTAATGTGAGTAGTGTTGCATAACCACTCATAACAATGAACCGGTAAGGGTTAAATGTCGCAGTAACCACTAGCCACAGCTTATCGTGACTTCATAAATTACAGTAATGTAATGTCAAAATTAACAAGGGTAGGATGATACACTGCATGCACCACTACTAAGAAACTATGTGCCCAAAAACATACAGCACCAAATTTTAACCCCTACAGTATCTTGAGTGCTCTGTACACATTAATACAACACTTTTCTTAACTACAAAAATCCTATCTTTGGTATTGCTGAAGTTTTTCACTCCTACAAATGCTACAAGAGGGACAGCTTATGTTAAGAAACCCTTTACCATACCAAAAATTGGCAAGTTTTGGCTTTGGCCCCTCTTGCTATCTTTCTTAGCTTTCTGAACTTACAGAAGGTCTTGGAAATCTTGCGTCTATTTTCTGACCATCACTTGTCTCTACTGTCATTGACAGCCCGTCTGGGGCTAGCTGTACGCATAAAGTGAGAGAATGATATTTGTTGCATTTTTATGATGGAACTTACCCCTAGGTTCTTTCCCACTAGGCAGACATGTTTTCCGATATAACTGGACACCAAGGCCCCATTAATTCTGGTCTTCGGAGTTGTTGCGTCCATTATTCAATTATATTGTACTCACAACAACACCAACCAAATCAAGGTTTACCCGCCAAACTCTCGACAAGTAATTTCTCCCACCAAAATCTAGTTATTAGAAGTCTTGCGCGCGTAAATATATTTGAAATCCGCCCGACTCTCCCGTAAGAAAAGCCCTCCGCCCCGCCCCTTCATAGAAAATGAGTGATATAAAAGGAGTTGGAGCAGCTAATGAGGTCTAATTTAAAGGAATTTGTGAGCTCTATTGAGTCCTAGTATTTGTAGCGAGGAGAAATGAGTCTTACGCGCAGCGTGTCTCCGCCTGAGGCGTCCCAGCTAGGAAGTCGAAGTCAAGCTGCGGAGTCTCCAGTTAGTACAGCCGCCGGAGCAGCAGCGGTCGGTTCTACTGATGATCGCGTACTGTTCGAAGGTTACCTCTTCAAAGTACCTCCACTCAGGAAGAGTTTATTGATGGCTGTAAGTACCGTCTTTATTCCTATGCTCTAGCTGCAGCAGAAATGTAGACTTCGTAACTTCATTGTGTTTTATTGTTTTTTTTTAGAAATGGTCGAAACGTTATTTTGTATTAAAGAAAGTAATTCAAGTAAGTTGTATTCATTAGACAAATATAGTAGTAGTTAGCAACTGATTTAGTGTCTATTTATACATTTTACTTGTGGGCAATACTTGGCCTCTATAACTGGTTACTAAAACTCTGTAAGGAGCCCAACCAGTAGCTCGAGATTATGTGAAGTTTGAGACTACTTCTTTAGTTATAGTTTGACAAACTAACTAAAAAGACAACAATGAAAGTTTACATAAGCCCCTCTGTGTATCGGGTGTTGTTGTTAGTGAAATGCAGATGTAGCTACCTGTGTGGACTGGGGCTGTTCAGGTTCTGTTATTGTACAGCTTTATTGCTGCACTCTGACCTCTTCTGCTTGCATAGGCCTCAATCATGATCTTTGTTTGTGTTTGTAGCTGTAAACTAAGTTTTTTTTTTGTCTGTATTTACTTTGATTAGCGTAACAAGTGGCAAAGAAAAAAATTCAATAATTTCAAAGAAACTTTGCTTGGTGAAGGTGTCTTGTCATCGTTTCCAGATATTTGGGAGTTTTTCATTTCTCATACAAGCCATGCCAAAGCTTGGTTGTGTTGTCCAAAACTATGGAACGAGTCCTTTCTTGATACAAAAACAGTGACATCGAGTTTGCACGTGCTCAGTACGGCACTCATTGGTTTAGATTCTATATACGTTAACGTTCCAGAAGGCTACACCTGTGTATACTTTTTTCTTTGTTTTTAGTTGTTGTTTTTGCCTTCTTTTTTTTTCTTTTTTTTTCTTTTTTTTTTAAGGCTACTCTTCATGATTACAATACTACATTACTTGCCCTGGTGTAGTCTTCCTTAGTGATCTAATGCTACTAGGTGTTCCCAGAAACTTGTTTTTGCTAAGTTGAATTGCGGTCGTTTGTCCATGTACATGGGGGGCTCTTATGACCCATCAGGTCTCCGGAAGCTCTGGATTAATGGCTATATGCTTTTATAGAGAGACGCGAGCGTATCTGCTAGATGGGCAATTTGTCTGGTCTTTCTAATGGACTTTCAACTACGAAGTACAAGCTATGTTTTCACTGTCCGGTTAGCCAATCTGACTGTCAGGCAGGCAGGCAGGGAGGGAGGGAGAGAGGCAAGCAGAAGATGAAGTAACTAAGAAACACAGAGTCAGACTAATTACATCATTCATTCCTCCCTCCTCATCTTTGTTTCTGTTAAAATTACTTAACCCTGTCGTACTTGACGAGGTCTACTTAGGGTTCATCTTAGCCTCTTTACTGAACTGTCTAGTGTCGTTAGTGACAAACCCAATGTGTAGAACCATCTTTGATGTGTCTCAGCGCTGGTTTGGACGACTCTCTGACCCCACTGCCTTCTATGTGGTCAACTGCCGCATTTTTAGCAAGTACCTTTGAAGACCTGTAAACACGCCGAGGTGTAGCATTGCTGGTTGCTATTAGCACCAGTTCACACGCAGCTATGCTCCCTCTCTCTCTCTCTCTCTTCTCTCTCTCTCTTTACCTAGATAATTTGGTAACTGTTCACATTGCCCGTGCCATTAGTAACTGGGCAGTCGAGAACTTGTGTTAAATAGGTTATACTATTATTTAAATAGATTATATTATTAGTAGCATTTATTACTATTATACGCATGTGTTTGTATTCTTTTTGCGGATATTTCATGTATTATCAAATTTGTAGTAAACAAAACATGTTTATTGTTGTTGTTGTTGTTGTTATTGTTAGTCTGATGTGGTAACCATTAACCTCTGCTACTACAAAGACATCAACAAGAAAGGAGAAGCTCGACACATCAACCTCTCCAAGATCACAGGCATCCGTCCCTCCTCCAAGGTTGGATCATCAGACCACATCTTTGCCATAGAGACAGAGGACAGAAAGTACATACTCAAGGCTCAGGACCATAACACCAAGAACATCTGGCTGGCCAAGCTCTGCGAGTTGTGTGGACAAGGTCAGTTAAACAAACAAAAAGCTCAGTACCACCCAATCTTTGGATTAGAGTGCAATTTAAATATTTGAACAAGCCCCGAAGACTTTTAAAAAAAATAGTAAGAAATGTAATTTTTTTTAAACCAACAACTTAGGAGTTTGGTTTTGTGAAAACCAGACTGCAGTAAATGGCGTTGGGTACCAGTGATAAAAATCGTGGTAGATAAATCTCTGATCTTTGGGTCATTCCTTAGGCTTCCGTTCTCATAATTCCTATCTTCTCCCAGCTGTGTGCCAACTTTATTCCTCACAGGGATGCTTAGCAAACCTCAGAAAACTTTTACAGTGAAAACCAAAAATATGTACATGTAACCGAATAGAATTATCTTTTAATTGCACTTAAATTATATTATTACTGATTATTTTAATATTATAATTTTTTTATTTTTTTTTATTTCAGAGATGGTGTATCATGTGACCATTCCAAAGCAATCCCCCATCACAAACTTCTACAACGAAGCCATCATGAGATTTGGCGTTCCAGATCACGTGGAATTTGCCTTACCGTCGAGCAACACAACGATATTTTCTGTCCCCCATTCAGATATTCGTCGCTTGGGACTTAGCAACTCGAGCGGATACAGCGTGCTGTGGCTCGAGATGTGCCACAATTCCGTCTCGGACCAGTTTTTCTTTGTCCTGGTTCCATCCGGGTATGACTCCGCCAAGCAGATTCTTCATGAGCTCAAGGTTGCCATTCAAGCCAGAGGTCGTCCGTTAATTAAGGAGGAATCCGGAAATTTTGAATTTTCGTACATTGCCAGAAGCCACTACGGTTGCCAAGAATTCTCGCCAGACAAGCGGTATTATATTTTGGAGAACTCTTTGTATAAAATTCTCTCTTCTCAGTCTCCCCATGGTTCTCCGCTTTTAGCGTTTTCGAATCGGTTCTTCCCTCCCATTGCCCCCCAAGGAATGCCGCTGGAGATGAAAAGAGACTTGCTTCAGTCTTCCTTCAGTCAGAGTGAGATAGTAGTCCCCAGCAATGGCAGTGGAGGGAGGGAAAGTGCCGGAGTATCGTTGGAAGAATTTGGCCGAAGAAAAACATACAGCCGATGCCCTCAGACGCCCATGACCCGCAGACCTACCCTCGATAAGTTTGTCAGACTAAACAGCACATCTTCGTTCGAAAGACACATGAGTACTTCATCTGAAGAACGTCCAACGAAAGTTTCTCCGTTTGAACGAACGTCTCCTGAGTCGTTTGCCACCGATATAGAAACTGATTGTGACGGAGAATCTAGCAGTCACTTCTCTTCAGGTTCCGGCAGTGATGTCTTTGAATCTACCATAGCTGCCAACGGGGCTTTCTTGAAGAGCAAGCTTTCGCTACAGAGTTCGCTGTCGAGTCAAAACTCCGCCCCTTATTCATCGTCCAGTCATAGTCCGCCCATCCTGGAAGAAGTAGTTACAAATTCTTTCACTTTCGAGCGCACACCATCCGTCAATTCGCCAGCCGTACCCCCACGATCCATGATATCGTTGGCAGAAGTTACACCCGCCCACTGACAGGAAAATGGCACATGCTACATTACTTATTTCAAGAACAGACTTCAATACAGACTAAACATTTATTTGTGTGTGTGTTAATGGATTGTATTTTATCTGCATTCAAAATTTCTGCCATAAACTCATCATCGCTTGTGATTTTTTTTTAATTTTCATATTTGTGTGTTTGTATCAATTTTTACTTGCCTTTTTCATGTAATCCAGTGGTCACTTTCTTGCCAGATTAAATGAAAAAAATATAATTTCTTCAAAAACTATGACACTATGAATAAGAATGACAGGATTGTTACCACTTCTGCAACACTTGACAGGGTTGATTTCAAGGTCAAGGGGGGGGGGGGGGGGGGGGGGGGCTTGAGTCCTCATTGTATTGGTGCCCTAAATCAATGGCAAGTTGAAAATCAGACTCATGACTCGACCATTTTGCGCATGTCCCCTAGAAGTACCTTTTTTTATTTTTACTTGAACCCCACTATGCAATGTAGCGTATGCTTTCCCCTTATAAACACAATGCACAGATATGTCTGGGAGAGGATAACAAATAAGTATTGACTATCTTAAGAGTTTAAATCGGAGCAAGTAAATTGGATTAACTCTATGAAACCAACCACTAGCAATGTGTAGTTTCAGCCCGCCTGTCAAGGAGGAATAAGGACGTAACAAATCAATAGAAGAAACTGCTTCCTCTCGATAATAATCCACATCCTCCAGCGTGGAGGAATGGTGGTTGAGGGGGAGAGAGTGTGACACACCACAGCTGACACTTCCTGGCCAACACAATTTGCACTCTCATTAAGTGCTAGACCAAGAGTTTGAGCAATAGAACTGATTGCCTCCAGCTAAAGCTGACCCAGCCAGCAAGCCGAACGACTGACAATGTCTTTCAAATTGCTTCAAATTGGTGGTCTAACCAAAGCAAATTTCTCAAGGTTACAGAGAAAATTACAGTCATATAGTGTTTTAATTACAGTCCTATAATGTTTTAATTACTTTATACTACTATGTGTAATACACTGAGTTATATTGATAGTGTATATCTACAAGACACTTTTTTTATAAAAAAGAAAAAAAGAAAAAAACAAACAGCAGATTAAATGACATAACTTATAAAAATAATGCCCTCTTCAAATTACACACTAGAAGTTATTTGGTACATCCGAGTTATTCCACAATTTCTGAAGAAGACACGCCCACATGGTCCAGCACACACAAAACACTTAATTAAGTTTTATGAGGAATAACATGTAAATGTCATTACCCAGGAACTGATTGGACATTCGCTCCCATGCCTACATGCACTGCCAATGGACTTCTGTTGTGACATAGCAACCTTACAGCAATGAAAACAACCAGCACTTGCTGTCGCGTGGGGAAAATAGTTTGGTAAATTGGTTTGGAAAGATTAAAGGTTCAGAAAATAGTTGAGCACGGCTTTAGAGAGGTGGAGACAGCAAATTTGTGGGTGGAGGGGAGGGTGGGGGGAGGAGGAGGAACTGTCCCAAATCAGAAGCAGTCTATTGATGTACAGCATTAACTGGAAAAAAGTGGGGCTTCTAACCTTCCCTCCTGTCCCAGTGTCTTCCCCCCCCCCCCCCTCCCCCTCCCCCTCCCACTTCCCCATGTATTAATAGCTAAATAAAATGTGGCACTCTCAATCTGAGATGAAGAGTGGGTGTGTCTATCCTTATCTGGCAATCAATGGCTGACCTCCAGCTTTTATTTAGACCTACAGAACAGAATAGTTCTATAATTAGGAAAAAGAAGACTGATCATTTTATCTAAGCATCAAAATGATTTACTTTGAGCGCATTACAGCTACTATTAATGCAGCATTTTAGCTACAAACTAGCAATCATTATCATTCATTAACATTGAAATAGGTGAACTTGCATGGACTTTCAATAACCAACACATACACACAAAATAAATATTTAAATGTCATGAATTCCTTTACCATTCAAGTTCCCTAGTAAAGACCATATGGCCAGTCAGCCATCCTCAGGATTATTATCTTACTATTAGATCTACGATACCCATGCCCTCCAATGAGTTGCTATATCAACTGAGTTTCTCAAAAAAAAATTTTTTTTTGTGATTTGTATATTTTTGTGTCAGTCTTTTATTGAATCGAACCTCAGTGCTAACAAAAGTGTTAAATAAGTTTAGTTGAAAGCACAGGGCTGGCCCTGCCAATCCCAAATTAGATTGGAACTCTTTGACACGGTTTGAAGTTATTTGTGGAGGTGGATCCAGCCTGCACATATGAGCGAGAAATGAATGCCAAGAGCAATGGCTGTAATGAGATAGAGTGAGAGAGTGAGCTTGTCTTGTAGCCAGAAGGCAATGTGTGATGTGGGATACCTGGTAATCAAGCTAGGACCATAAAAACAAAATACTATAATAATAGTGCCTCCTTATAATTTCCACTAATTAGTCTTGACTGCCCCTATGTTTAGAATTGTACTCATCACCATGGTGACTAAAGTGTGGCATTGCTTACAACTGCACATGTGTGCTAATGACATGCAAGTCATCTGTAAAACTGAACGTGAACTGATCGAGGACTAAAAAAATGAAATGGAATTCAAAGATACTAGAAAATGGTTCACATTGCAGTCAGCAAAGCTATGTAAGGTGTTAGGCTGAAACAAAAGGTATAGTTATAGAATATTGTAAGAGTTAGCTAATGTGGTTTTGATATTATTAATAGCTACTACATATGTATCTTACTTGTTCTCCAGTAGCAGCTCTTTAGCTTCTCTTCTACAGCCTCTTTTTCAATTTTCATCTCATGACCAGTTTTTCTTCTGCTGTGTGCAGCTCTGTGGGCCTGTTTTCTAGATTTTTAACTTCCCTACTTCCTAGCTATTTTTTTTCCCCCTGCAGATCATTTTTATTGCATTCAACATTTACCCTGCAATAAAATGTTGCTACAGATTGTCGTGGAACTTTATAACACATGCAGATGCATTAGTAGAAAAAGCTACACACACACCTATGGCAAATTGAACTAAAGACACATTATATCCTGAACTCATTAGTATACAGCTTGTTCACTCCGTTGAATTACTTACACACAGCATGGAGTAACAAAGAAATAGATAGATATAAGTATAGAATTGCAAATGATATGATCACAAGTCTTAATTACCATCTTTCCTCTTTATTTACCCCCCTCTAAAATAACAACAACAGCAAAAAAATAAATAAATAAATAAAAATAAAAATAAAAAATAAAAATTGCCTGTATTGTGATTAGTTACATGTTCAGCTAATAAGAAATCACATGATCCACGATAGGTCTAATTTTCTCACTACAGGAAATGGTGCCAGACATGTGCATGTATTGTACATTCAACACTGATCGCGGAGAGCCACCCACGGTTGTCACTGGTATGTTAGGATCAACCACATGGAGCTGTGCTAAAAATATCCACTTTTGAGGGAAGTCTGAGAAATGATATGGGAGAAGTGTGAGAAATACACCCACTCAAACACTGCTTGTCACCACATGGGGACAGGCCAGCATGAACCTGTTTACGGCACGGCAATAGTGGCGATGTCATGGCATTGCAAGCCTTCAGGGATTTCAAGAATTCATACAAGTGTACTGGACCTTGAGAATTCCATTCCTTATATGGAACACTCTTCTTTTTCACTGTGGAAGATGATCGTTACTTAGTATAAACATTATAATAAATAATAATAGCAAATTTTTCTCTTTTTAACAGCCAATAAATAAATTGTTAATTATAACTTAACCCTACGCTTCGACTTCTTGCCGAAGTCCTCTTCAGGGGTCAATATTTCTCTTCAAGAGGACTTCGGCAAGAAGTCAAAACGTCAATTTATTGGCTGTTAAAAAGAGAAAAATTTGCTATTATTATAATTATTTCAGCCGAGAATAACTGAATCATTATAATAAAATGTATGCACATGTTTGATGACTTGTCAATTTTTGGAAGTGTGTATGAGATAGGTCGTTAATAAGAAGAATAACCAATAATTCAAATTTCATGATACTTTATTTTTCCATGGAAATGAGGCTAGATGTTTGTAAGCTAGAATGATGCATTGGAGAATATGAGGCATTTGGTGCTGTGTGTGTGTGTGTGTGCATGCACGCGTGTGCAGTGTGTTGTGTTATTGCAACATTTCATTCAGTTGTATGTGTTGATGATTAAACATTAAATTGCCCAGGTTGGATGAAAATGTGTAATACATAAGTCATTGAGTCCTCATCTGCCAGTAATGAAGTCATGTAAATTTGGCTGCCAGATAACATACACAAACTGAACTTCAGAAGCGTAAAGTGTCTATGTTTGCAATCAGAAATATTTCTCCAGCTCTGATAGCGAATGGTGCCAGCGTTGTGGAACAACTACTACCATTTGAGGCCCCATCAGTAGGTATACATTTACTGGATCTTAGCTATAATAGCCAGATCATTATAGTTCAGGGAGTTGTAACACCACTGGGTGCCAGCGAAATACGACACGATTGAATCTTGCGCTGCTCGTCAAACTCCTCCCACCGCAACGTGCGGTGACGGCAGAGGCAGTCTGAGCATACAAAATTAATACGCAGTTTCATTTTAAGATAATTGTAGCTGCATACGTATTCAAGTATATTTTATTCACAAATAAATTATGTCCCACATGACAATGTGTGCAGTTTAATTGATAGCTATCTGACCAAAATTATGCCTTATAACTTCAGGCCATCATTATGTTACTCCTTATGGACTCAACTTTGATGAGACACTACAGACATGCATCACGCACACACAGACACACATCCAAAGTCCCCTCACCACCATAACTATTCATCACATCACCTAATCCAGTCACCTCGTCTGTTAAGTAATACATTCTAAGCTGGTCCTGACAAATTTCATAATCAGGTCAACTATGATACAAACAAGGGTGGCAGCTATGCGATTTTAATTAAGCCAGCGGTTTGCTCCGTGTAAACAACTCCTTTGTGGAAATAGAACGCCTAGATGGCGTTTTCTTGTCACATTAAAGAACATGAGTCAATAGTAAAGAAATGAACCATTGATATACACAACAATGTCTGTTAATTTTACAAAGGCCAAACATCCATTATACATCAGTTATTACAATTTATTATGTGACATTAAAATGAGAGAAAAGAAATGAAGGAAGTACTAGATGTTTCTTGAGAATGGTGGGCATAGCTTCACCTTCGTCCTAATACACGTATAGACACATACGTAATACCTAGGATAACTAGTAACAGGGGGCAGGATAACTAGCAACAGGGGGCAGGATAATAATAATTGGAAAAATAGTAGCTTAATCACAGATATAACTATTATATTGAAAATCCCCCTCACAGAGTTTTAGAGGCTGTGAGACTTCGTTCTCAATTGCTACCCAACTAACCAATCCCTTTTACATGTGACAGGCTATTTTTATGAGGCAATATCCCCGTTACGTCTTGCAAAATTAAACAATTGATATTGTAATTTACTACCCCATAAAATGCCACTGTTGACCCTCTTCAGTCGAGTACCATCTGCTACTATTGAATAGCTGACCTCTTACACATCACATCATCCCTACCCTTGTTAGTAAACAAGTTGTTACAAGATTATGATAATTCTGGGAAGAGTTTACCAAAATAAATCTTCAGACATAAGAGCTGTTACTGAAACAGAAAACCACAAAGTTGATGCTCGGTACCAACACGTGGACTCGCACGATGTGCTCTCGATATTTTAATTACACCAATGATTGGGTTTTCAGGGTGTATGGGTTAACACAGCGCATGTGCATCGCCGTGGAGACCGCAACACTGGAGAGGCAATAAATTGATAACTTAAGAGAGACAAATTAATACAATTATATATACACACACCCTCCCCCCCCCTACACATACACGAGCCACATGGGATTATCGGCCAATAACAGCCGAACAAAAAATGTGCCATTTTCCTTAATGAGCATCTTGGAATACCCATTAACCTATAATTAATTTAAACAGTTAATTGCCTGGGGCCGAATAAGTCATAGCCCGAGAGCCAAGTATTCTTTGTGTAATTGTAGAAGAATTAAACAAGGCATAAACTATTTAACTGATCATCTTCCCAGAGGGATGGCCACACTGGAGTCACTGTAAGGCTTAAGAAGTGATGCCTATCAAACTCAAGAGAGAGTGAAAGTTTAGAGTTCTTTAAAGAAAACAACCAAAACAACCAATTATCACCATGAGGAAAAAACATACAAAAAACAACAAAATACTATATTCTCTGATTATCATTATTTTTCCATTAATAATAATAATAGTAATAAATTTAAAAAAATATAGTCTGATTCACCACAATTATTCTACAAAATCCAAAATAGAAACAACAAAATATACATAACACAAAACAAACAAACCACATGCAAATTATTTAAATTTATTTCTTAGAACTTCTAACCCCATTCCGTCTTGAACCCACTTCAGTAGCTGAGATTGGTTAAACAAGACAGATTAGGAAGTCTTTGAATTCAAAACCTCACCAACCAGAGTCAGTTTACATAGTCCGTTCAAATGGTACACTGCTATCATTATTACCAATTAACTTTCCGAATGCAATCTGATCTCCTTCTAGTTACTGGGTTAGTAATACGAGACCAAAACAATATGCACTCATCTGTATAGATTAACAGAGCTACACCGGATCCAGTCCAGCCATGTTATTGGAGACATTTCTAATAAATGTTCTCTGAGAATGCATCTTCCAAACCTAGGAATGACATTCAGTAGAACTTCAGTTATCCGAAAAATTATCCAAATACTTCATTTAACCAAACGTCAAAAATCTAATAGTAGCATGTGCAAAAAAAGAATTGCTTGACCACACCCTTTCATTAGTCCTTTATAATGCATTTCTCTACAGTGTTCAGTTATTTAAATATTTCAGTTATCCAGAACATCTCATGTTCAGTTAACGGAAGTTCTACTGTAATTCCTTATTTTTTTTCCTGATTTCATCAATATTTGCCTTTTAAAAAATAATTTTCATTTAATTCATTTATAAATCCGAAATAATACAAATGCTTTAAAAAAACAAACAAACAAAAAACAAATTTGTATTGATTAAAAGGAAGAATGAAATGGTTCAATAAATATATACATTTGCTGGAAGGCACTCTGTGATATTGATTATGAAAATTGAATATAACAAAACACAGACAGTTTGAATAAATAACACACGTGGAATATAAGTAGAAGTGTCGGACACAAATTTTTAATTTTCAGAATGAATGTTTGGCCATTCACACACAGCGTAATTAACATCGTAGCGTACGGAAGTGTGGTAGTTACAACTTCCAGATAGGAACAGTAGGCCATTGCTTAATTAAAGGATAGAGTAGCGGCTATTGCAATTGCCAGCAACAGCACCAGGACTGTTAGTAAACTAAACGCACACTTACTGGACCATAATCCACCACTGGCGGCTGTCGCCTGGTCGTCGCTGATGTCGTCGCCGCCTTCGTCGTCGCCGCAGTTGCTGTTGTTGTTGCTGTTGGTGCTCATGCTGTTGCTTAGGGAGGAACGCTGTCGTAGTGATTTAGGTTCTGTGCCGCCTGCCACGCCTTCTGGTTTAGAAGTCGCTGGAACCTTGTTCTTCCTACAGGACAACACATGCAGAGTTAAGTGACGGAAAGTGATAATGAAGTTGGAATACTAATAATATCAGAGATAGCTAAGTAAACATTCTAAGTTATAGTTTAAAATATTAGCTGTTAAAAAGAGAAAAACTTCCTATTATTATAATTATTTCAGCCGAGAATGACTGCACCAGTTGTTGTTATTATTGTTTGTATTTGTTGATCCAGCTCCACTATCATCATCACAGTGTCTAATTAGCTTAAACAACTATAAACATTATTAATTGTTTACTACGAAGTGATGTACATTATACATGTGATCAGAAATTAAATTGGGTTAGCACATGAACATGACATGCTGTTTAGTTAGTAACTTTCGGTTTATCTGCCTGCACACACACACACACACACACACACACACACGCACACGGACACACACACACACACACACCACCCCTGATAGGCATAATAATCTAACTTTGAAATATTCCATTCTATTAGTTGATACCCTTAAGCTTTGGACTAATATCCCAGTAATAGTGGATCAAATTTGATCCTGTGTCAGTCATCCCATGAAGTTTTGACGGGTGACATTATCAATAACTTAAACCTATTATGTAAATATTACAAACGATACTCTTACCGGGAAATGCTGATACACATAGCTCCTGTGATAATTCACACTAGCACACACCCACACACCTCGTGAGAAGGGCAATGATACATTATAAGTAAGACTGATATTATTGCAATACGTAACGGGTAAGTGTTTTCACACCTGCACTATTAAATAAATTCCACAGCAACATCTGATTACAAGTTAAATAATGGTATTATCGCCTTATAACATAATATATTAGAATTTCACTGTGCCAAAATACTAAGTTTTCCTACAGACCGCTTGTGCGTTATGCAAGTGGTCCTGGGTTCGATTCCCTATGGCGACCAAATATTTTTAATTCAGTATTGTTTAAAAAGCCAGTGAAAGAGAGAGAATACATCTAATAAGTAAAAGAAGGCTGAGAAAGAAATTGTGAAATAATAATATATTAATATTCTTATAATGATAATAATAATAATTAATAATGCTAGTTATTAATAATAATGATGATGATAATAATATTTATAATAATGCAGAATTAAGTGAAGCATTAGAGAGTGCTACTACACACTAGCTAGTAATTACAAAATCATCTCTCAGACTAATCAGGCATCAGTTCAGCTGTGCACTGCAACCAGCAAATGTTAATGCTGTCTTTCTAAGAGAAAATAAACACACAAGTGACACTCACTGGATAGTTTCAATGCAAAACTCTAATTCAAGCACTCATTAACCTCTCAGCATAGCTAATGAAAAAACTACCTCATACTGCAAGATATTATTAGCTCATGTGATTACGACATAAAGGGAGCATTGCCACAAAAGCTAGTACCTTACACGGAGCTGGTAAAGTTTCACGTTTTCTCAAAAAATCAGCCAAAAAAGAAAAAAAGAAAAAAAAAGAAGCACCATGAAAGGCCTATAATCATCATTTTGAGTAAGTTCATACCTAAAATCAAAGTTTGATTGTCAGTTATCTCCAAAATCAGAGCGTGACAGACTGACAGGACGGCTACTCGACCATGCATGCTGAAGGATTACTAAGGACTCCTCAAAAAAAAATATTTTTTTTTAAGATATGATATAGCCTGGCATTATGCAGTTGTAATAAGATAGTGAGGAGAGGCTAAGCTGTGGGTCGATCCCCTCTCCTCATCCCCAACATGAATGCTCTCTGCAACCTCTGCATATCAAAAGGAAACTCCCCACAACAGCAGCAGAGGGGGCAGGAAATAGCCAGGGAGCAAGAGGAAGACTTGGTATTCATCAACAATGAACAAGAAATGGGTGATTATGCATTTCCAAGAAACACATTTCCCCAGCCACTATCAGCTGGTTGTGGTCGCTTCCTCGTCCCACATTCTGAAAATAGTTTCTACTTCTAGAATATATAATACTTGCTGCACTAGTCTGTGCACAATATGTGGAGATATTTTACAAACATGTGCAAGTATTTTTACGAGCTGAATACCTATGAGTGTAATAAATTGTTTATATATTAAACAATTGGATGTTTTCCAAAACAGTAAACATCTCCACAACACTTAAATATTTTCAGTTGTCCGGAACTACACAGGGGAGGAGTGTTAAAGCATTTGATATATGTACAGCATTGAAATGCAGTGCTCAATATTGGAAACATTTGAAAACTTACGTGATGCTAATCTACTTAAGGAAAATATCCAATGTATAACATGTATGTATGTATGTATGGTTATATAAGTGACTGCATATTAGGGAGATAAACAACAAAACAGAAAGCAACACCTCAAGTAGACCTAAGGGTAAAAAAATAATAATGAAAAACTCTTAATTAAGATATGATCAAATTTTTTTTTATTGTTTTCGGTTTGGTTGTTGGTAAACTTTTAAAACCAGGAATGTTCTATAGGACATAATTGTACCCACTTGGGGGATAGGGGATGATGATTTAATAAATGAGAGGATATTGTCATTACTGGATACCATACCAATCCCCCCTCCTGCATTAATTGACTGGAGGATATCCTTAGTACATACCAACATATACACTCCACTATTATAATTACATAACTGTCTTGGGCCAGTACTTTACTAGTAACTTCAACCACACGCTAACGTTTATTTCACCCTCCTGTAAAGGTCACCACTATCTGAAAGATAGGCAGACTTTAAACGTTTGACATGTTCTCTTTCCTATGTAGGCTTGCGGGAGTTTTAAGATTTTCCCCTCTGGTTTTTTTTCACTAAGCTGAGCAAGCAAATTTATGTCAATAAGAGAGATTTTCCCCACTGTATCTGGTTTCATTAATGCATTGAGTCTTACAAAACTTTCTCATCAGGTGCGGGACCACCCCCCCCCGGCGCCCCCCCCCCCCCCCAACCCCTTTCCAATCATTCAGTTTCGTGTCTATTTGAGACAGGAGCTCCAGAATGCACCAAATACCAGCATCACCAGTAAGAATTGCATCAAATGTACAGAAAAAAAGCAAAAACTTTAAAAAGTACTGAAAAAGGGTTAAGGATTCAATTGTGAAATGTTAGCTCCTTAAAACTCTAGATGTTCTGTCCATGTAAAGTATATACCTGCACACACACACACATACATATAGGCGGCTTTTCACCCCAACCACTAATGTATTTAACAAAAGGCAATCCCTAGCCTGCCCCCATCATCTACTAGCTATAATGATAAAACATAAAATTAAAACCACTTGTGCTTCCAAGTGACTAAGATCTAGAGTTCATAGTACACAGAGATACACGTATCTAGCCTATAAATTCAACACCTCTTCATCTTCAATATTATCTAAGCAACAAACATGTCTTACGTTGTTGTTTTTTTGTATCAAAATCTCTAAGTAAAGATGTATCGAAATCTCTAAGTAAAGATGTGCCTCGATAAGGTCAAAGGAGACAAGCGGGGTGACCATAGCAACCCATTATCAACATATTAGCAGGTGTTCCCATATGTACCTGGACATGTCTGGTACATGGAGAGCCTGGGGACACGGTGATATCAGCAGACAAGAGTCCCAACACGGGAGGGACTGCTAGAGTAAAGTCCCACTGAAGTTCCTCGTATGCACCAGTACTGACTCAACCCGGCAGATTAAAATTGCTTTTAATTTCTTTTTTTCCCCCGTTTTTTTTTTAAATATTTACAGCATTTTTTTTTTTAATTTTGAAGAATTAATTGTTACAAAGAGGCTATAGAAACGTGAGACTTGCAATACAGCTCAGCCATTTCTGAGAAAATCTTCAATTCTCTTGTCATAATAAAGGTTTTTTTTAAAAGGCTCTAGTTTTGTAAAGCTACAAATATTGGGTGTGTTAATTAATGACTGAGTTGCTATTTACAGATTGCAGGTGGCAAGTAAACCTCTTTGATATGAGTAGGAATATCTCTAATTATGCCAAATGGTGCTCGAGGCCTGTCTAGTCTGAAAGGTCACAGATGGTTAAGTGTACAGTGACATGAATACGCATGCAATTAAGGGAATTACGTAGTTCTTACTCTCTCTAAATATGCTGATAAATAATAATAATAGTAATAATAATAATAATAATAATACTAATAATAATAATTATTATTATTAATAAAAATGAGGCCAAATTAAAGCATCCCTACAAGACGGCATCGACCATATGCTAACATAATAATTACATTTGTACCATGGTACGTTCAAACTGTCCAATCAGATTGCTCAATTCGTGGTGAATGTATTCCATACCCACCTCCTAGGAGGTGAATAAGTGAACCGTCCAATCAGAATTAGTTTTTGTGCGTCTCCTATAGTCCAGAGCCATGGTACAAGTCTGTTGCACTCCTCCGTTCGATCGGTATGGGATTTACACTATCCTCAGACTTCAGCCCTCAGTTGTGTAAATCACCATACCTACCTCCACGTCGTGGTGCAACCTATACATACAAAATGGGTATGTATGTATTGAAGATATGTATATATTGTATGTCTTTATAATATAAACTTCCTATTATTTCTTCCAACCTAAAAATGAGACTGAGTAAATGAGGTACAGGAACTTTTCAGTATTTTAGTACATATGGACTAGTAATTGTTACTGGTGGGTGAATTACCTCTGCTCGATCGTTCAGTTGAATACCTCCAGGTTTTGTGGCTATATTGCTAAAGCAAGCTCTCTCTGCTAGACAGAATTCTGACACTTCAGATGTTGCTACTTTAAACCCTTCTTCACTAAATTCAAATATTTTGTCCATTGGAATTTTTCTTCTTTTGTTATAACCATGAAGTCGTAATGCTAGTGTCATTTCGTTAAAATATCGGAGTCATGGATTGTTACGCTCACAAACACTGTAGCTCTATAAATTTGCACTTGGTTACACTCATATTAATTAACAGCAAGTATTATTTACCACGTTTCACTATTTTGTGACGAAACAAAAAACAAACAAACAAATAAAACACCTGGGTTGTTCACACACACACACACACACATACACATACAGTAACTCCCTACCAAATTTTGCTCTGTGCTTTTTTTTTTTTTTAGCTGACACTTACAGCATCAATTTGTCCACCTGTTGCTTTTCTCCCTGTCTTCTCCACGGGCAGTAACCACGGCAAGACCAGCAAACACGATACTACCGATAATTGAACTACAAATTACTGGTGTGTTCAAAGGATGTGTGTGCCATTTTGATCCCGGTGACCTTGTAGGAACCATATGGGTACTTGGGTACTTACCTTAGGTCACTTCAAGTTGAAAGGATCTTAAGATGGTGCGGATGCCGGTTCAGAATTCAAATCTGTCCTGGCGTAGAAGGTGTGATGTGCTATAGTGTAAAGCAATTTAATGATTATTGCCTTAATTGAAGGGACACACCCGTTTAACTATTGGAAGTACCAGTAAATGAATATGATATTCCTAGCAAGCAGTTTCCATGCTTTGCAAGTGAGTTGAACAGCGACGCAGGAAAAAATGAAGAAAATCAGATGCACACCATTAGTTTCGTTTCCAGGGAAATGTGAGATATTAGAGCTCAGGTAAGCACTGGATCAAGATGCTATTATAGTCTTGTCTGAGAAGTAATCTCTAGCAATCAATGATATGGTGGAAATCATCATGAATATTGCATTAATAGGCATGATAATGGTAGGCGCGGAGAGCCAAATATTGGTAAAGATCATCAAATTCACTGACAAAAGCCAGGATTGTGCATGCGTACGATGAGTAAACTCAAGTTTGGCAAGTAGAAATGTGCATATTTTCAAAAAGCAATCATTCATTGCATCTATGTAAGTTTGAAGTATATGTTAGATTCTTAAATTTCCCGTCTGGCTAAAATGTTTTAGTCACAACACAAATAATATAAGACATAACGTATGAACACACAATTGCTTTACCCTGTACGCTTGCGAGCAAGGGGAAAAAATCCCTTTGTGTGCATGTGAAATAATTGGCCTATGCTCTCCAGATCAAAACACATGTTACATGACAACACGTCAGCATACCATTGCGCAATGTAATGACCAGTCCAGGGTCACCAATCATACAGTGCTGCTTGGGTGACTGCCAGTATATGTCCTGTACTTTACTTCTACCAATGCTTAATTACAACAGTGACATAATGAAAACACGTGTGATCGTTTCCATAGAAACTGAGAACCCAACTGGTTGAATAACTGATAGCTAATATGTCTTCCTCTCAGACACACAACTTTTCCTCCAACACTTCCTGCCCCCCCCCCCCCCCCCCCCCCCCCCCCCCCCCCCCCCCCCCCCCCCCCCCCTCACATTACCACTCAGTGTCATTAAAACTGTTCAGTCACTAAGGCCATACAAATTCAAATATCTAGATCAATAATGAGAACCAGGTACAGTTTAGCTATAAAAATATAACCACCACCCTTAGTGCGTGGAAGGTGTAGTCAGTAATAAAACTTATTCTCTGACGTATTTTCCACTGAAAAAGATCAAACAGTCTTGATTACAATGTTTGTGTTATAACAGATCGACTATAGGAGAATTACCAACTTTATTTATTTATGTGACTATTGATAAGACGTAACTGGAGCGTCAAACACTTCTGAAGTCTCCAGCAGAACCTCAGACTGAATGGACATCAAAGTTGAGGAGGAACAGCGATCACAACCAGACTACACACACACTGAAGATGGCAAGACAATGTTACAAAGCTTGACCTATTGAAACTTTATTTTACTTTTGAGTTGCATTCCAATGCACATAGCTACATAGAATACCCTCCGTACTGATCACACTTGCATTATTTGATGCCAGCATGAAACAGGTAGACACGCTCAGTATCCATGCAATATTACGTGAGCATGTATCATTACATAAACATGTTTAGCTAATAATAGTAACAATTGTAAATTCTCGCTGAACAATTCCTTGTAGCAATACGTCAGTGCTCTAGTCTTACAATAATAAATGTTACTCCTTCCCTTCTCCCTCAAGCTGTAACTATTGGCAGGTCAGACATTTTGAAGAGTGGGGCGGGCAAAGGAAAATTGTTACTTCTCAATGATTGCCGTAATATAACAAACCACCACAACAAGCACTCGCACACAAAACACAAACAAACACTAAGTATAATACAGAAATACTGTACAATAAATTAGCTCCTTCTAACTGTGATAAAGAATTGCATAATTTACTGATGAAATGATCGTGAGGTCCAAAGTGTTGAGGCTATTGTGCAACTATCGTCACCTGTCCTGTTCTTTCAATTTCACTAGTAGCTGTATATCAAATGTATTGTCTTACAGTTGGATTTTGATCATGTGCATAGGGTCTCTTACTAAGGAGTGTGTTTAGGGGCATACACAATTTCACAATGCATATAGACTATACACATACGCATGCCTAAATACCATACACACACACATACACACATGCATACTAAAATATAGCTTAGCTTCTCTTTCTCTTGTTAATTTCTGAAACTGGTTGAAAAAAAAAATGAGATCTTGAAATTAGAAAAAATTGAAACGAAAGAGTTTTAATGTGGGCCACGGCAAATGAAGTGACCATAGTGACGGAATGTGTGGGTGTTAATGTGCCCACTCAATGCTCCCTTTCTCAACCACTCCAAGTCATAATGCTCAATGAAAATGCAAAAAAAGAATAACTTATCATTCCACGATGTAGAAAAATAGTCAATGCTCTCTGTCTTACCGGAGACACCAAACACAACAGTCTAGTTTCAGAAACAACACTGGAGCACAGTGGGTTCAAACACACACACACACACAACACACACACTGGATGCATACCTATATACATATATTATGTACATGAAGAAACTCATTCATCATTAACCTGCAGCAGGTATGCATAATAGGTAATAGCAGCCATTTTTTCCAGCTGTCTCTCTGCCTGTACATCTGTCTGTCTGTCTGTCTGTCAACCGTGGAATTATTTCAAGCATCAAGATCAAACTAGAGAAATTGATATCCACTCTTTTTTTCTTCTGTTTGACTTCATAAAGGTCAAATGGGAGAATGATAACTGAAATTTCTAAGTAATTTATCATAATTGATTTTTCTACATAGATAAGGTGAAGAAAAAAAAGGAAGAATTTGGAAATAAAATAACAATGGTCTTCTAGTTAATTGATGGATTCCTTCTTTTTTTAAGTTGTTTATTAATTGTTGCATAAGAAATATTTTAGTAGTCAAAAAAATGTCCATTTTTGGGATTCTGGGTAGAGGGAATTTCCAGAATGCTGTGATTGGTCCTAGCAGAGGATGCATCAGTGTATCACTGAGTACCTGCCGACATGAAGACATGCCTTTACACAAACCACAATAAATAGAAGCCACTCTACCAGCAAATCAACACCTGCTAGTCAATCCAAGCAGCCTAGCGCTATCTTCAAGGATTGTAGTGTGTATACATATGTACATTAGGTTACACCACGACGTGGAGGTTAGTTGGGAGACCTGAGGATAGTGTGAATCCCGTACAGACTGAACGGAGTGGTGCAACCAACTTGTACCATGGCTCTAGGCTATAAGAAACGCTTAAAAGCTAAATTTTTGATTGGATGGTTCACTTATTCACCTCCTACAAGGAGGTGGGTGTGAAATATATTCCGTGAATTGAGATCTGATTAGACGGTTTGAACGTACCATGTACAAACGCATATAAAGCAATATTTAACCTCCAAATAGTCTAGTTTCAAGTTCCCTCCCCCTTATCCCCCCACCCTCTAAACCGAAGATTCCGATGCTGAAGATGAAAAACCAATGCACACTGTACCTGTGTGCTCATAATGAAAATTCATATGAGTAAAAACAACAAACAATAAAATCAAATTGAATCAGCAAACTCTGAACTGTCCATACTGTGCAGCCATGTAGGTAAACAAAGGAACACCTATGTTTCACTGGTCAGGATCAGATGAAAGTAGCAGCCTGGCAAATTATTGTATATCGACAGTCAAAATAACCAAATAAAAAAAAGTCAACAATTTTTTTCATAATACCCTGACAACAACAACAACAACAACAACTGCCTCTCAATTGACTTTTTTCTTTATCACCAGCATAATACCATAACAATATACTCACGCAGATGTCATCATCAGTGAAAATATTGAAATAGTGAAATTTCCTATCAACAGTTTCACTCTGCATAGGTGTCAAAACATCTGAATTTTTATATTATATGCAAGTGATAAAGAAAAAAAAAAGAATAAGTCAATTGCTATTCCTAAACAGATTATATATATTAATATAACTGCCTCTCAGCTCAACTCTTATTGCTTTCCTAACCTGATAGCTCTCCTGAATAGGTACTTGGTAATCACAAGCTAAGAAAAGTACACACAACATACATACACACATACATACACACACACACACATACATACATAGCTGATCCACTGGTCTTGCACTACCTCATGCATGGATAGATTTACATACGTGTTGGTGAAGTGTGGTAACTTAGTTCGCTGACCAATCAGAGCCACTCCCGCTCCAGCCACGAGACGATCTCGACAGCTCCACTCTGAGCTGTTTCTACGAATCACAGGACGCACTATAGAAAACAACAACAACAACAACAACAACATAAATAATAATATAACAACAGTAATACTAATACTACTAACATTTTGATGAAAATAAAAATAATGTACTGAACCAACATAGATTGAGTACTACTAGGTGTAACCACTGAGGATGTGGTTTTTAGGTGGTCTGAGGATTGACGTAGCCGGCTTGTTTCAAAATGACTTAAAAACAATTTTTAATGAAATTAGACAGCATACATACATTGCTGATTGGCACTTTCTAGCACACACACACACACACACACACACACACTTTCTCTTTGTTCCACTACCAGTGGCTCTCTTGAGAAAGAGGGTTGGCAAAAATTAAGTCGCTCAGTGGGGAATGTACACGTGTGTGCAGTAAGACCACCTCTGCTCCTAAACCACCTCTGACATCTCCTGCTATGCACAGCTATCCCTTCTGCTTCTCTACTGGATTCTCTCTCTCTCTCTCTCTCTGTGCATGTCACTTGTGCCTCTTCAAATCACCTTGCCTGCTAAACCTCCTATCACACACACACACACACACACACACACATTCCCAGTCTACCACATCTGTACCTCTTCACATTATTCAAACTGAGAAGAAAGACAAATTTGGAAAGGTAATTGGCCACAACAACCCATCAGGAGAAGCAGTCTTAAATAACCTCTCCCTTTATCAGTCTTCCTCCATCAAACCAAACATCTTCTCCACCCCAAGTTTGAGCCCTAAAACCCTACCCAAGTATGCACCACTAACTGACCATCCTCCTGCTCCTATCAACCCACACCATCTCCCATTCCCAGAAACAAGCACTAGTGGCCATTTTGGCAGGCAGACAGACAAGGCTGGGTTGTAGGAGTCACTCCTACACACTCTACTCTGGGGCCAAGCTTTGACTACAAGCTCCATAGTAACCAAGAGGATGAGTCGGCCGGTTGCTATAGTCGGCTGAGAAATACTATTTATTGCTCTAAAAGAACTACAAGCTTTATATTAGTGTGTGGACTAAAAATAAGATAAATATGTTTGAGGAATAAGGTCAAAAACAAAAACAAAACAACAACAATAACAACAACGTATCACTTCCACAAATATCAAAAAACAAACTCCCCAAAAAACAAAACAAAACAAACTAACAAAACAACATAAACATACAACACTCATACAGGTATGTAGTGAATTAAATAAGAATAGCTTTTGCTATGTACATTAAATGTACAAAAACTTTTTTTTAAATTCTAAAACTTTCTTTCCAATCAGAGTATAAAATTCTAAATTGTACAAGACAGGCAATTCAATAAATTCACTTCTATCTATCCTGCTAACAGTGAGCTCTTCCCCACGCCAGCTGTTCATCCAATAAATCAAATGATCAATTAAAAATAGCAGACGACATTAAGTAGCAAATGTGAGTCTGTAGTTCATGTCAACATTAGAAAGAGCGTTCCCAATTAGTGCACTTCAAAGATTAGTAAAGACAGCAGGTGTTCCAAAGTTCATCAAAGAGAGAATGGTGTGGCTAAATACTGTACAGTCTAAAAGCTTACGAGCAGAAACGTTTTGTGAATATTATATCAAAATTTTAATGCTACTAGCTAAGCTAAAAATATTGAATTACTAGAAATAGAGTAGCAATGAAAATCTACATGTATGACATTATAGTCTAAATATTACGGAGCTAGCTAAGAGCTGGCTAATTTAAATTCTGCATATTTATTTATTATTTTATATTCATTCATTAATATTATTTACATTTTTATTTACTTGATTTATTTATTTTATTTTGCAATTATAGCTATACTTATCTGTCTACTTCTTTATTTATAAATATATGTATTTATTTATTCATTTACGTATTTATTTATCTATTTACAATTTATTTATTTACATGTATTAATTTACATGTATTTTTTTAATTCTTTACTTACTTTGATCTGATTTGTGGTACATTACGCATATATATAATAAGCTATGTAGGTATCCATTGATTTACACTAGATGGCAATCTCACACCGATGTACTAGCATTTATATCAGTGTGAATAGAATGTGAATGGCCTCATCAAGTACTACATAATGCTTTATGTTTTGTCCTTGTGCATCTTGGAAGACCCACCCACTGTATCTATTTCACACTTGTTCTGTAAATCCACCTCACAAATCATGGAAAAAACACCTTCAAATGCTGACCACTTCATCGTCTACTGCATTAATAAACAGAGTGTTTACATGTTTACATATGCCAATGGATGCCCACACCAAAGACACACCAATCCAGAACTCCATTCAATGCAAAGAACTCCCACCCAGAACGCTGGCCACCAACCCAGCTGGCTTGTTCTTCCCACAAAACCTAGAAGAGATAGCCCGTGTTTGGAAGTCCACAACACAGTTCTGATTCACCCACGCAAAGCTAGCCTGCACCGGTCTATTGGTCAGGCTAACCCAATCAGACCAGACATATCAACCTGGGAATATCAACGACCTTTTCCACACCAAATGTAGGACGGCTAACGATCTGGGTAAAGACTTGGCTTTTGTTGAGGCTTTCAGCACTTAAACTTGTCTCACCATTTCTTTGTTTGGGGTTCTTTTACATAATTTAAAAGACTCTGAAACCTTTGAAGTGCTGAGGTTAATGGATACCTGCTTACTTCAGACCTTCAAACAGTGCCACTGGCATACCAACAAACCAGCATACTCCTGAAGTGGACTGAGACAGGAAGATGAGGAGGAGGTACAATAATGGCTGTGCAGTCTAGTGAATCACTTATTTACCAATGGTGAAACACTAATAAAATTAAAAAACTGTAAAGCAAAAAGCAAAAATATTTTGTTTTTGTTCAAATAATTCTTCTATTTCGAAAGAATAAATATAGATGTTTCTAAATAACCTACAGTGTTATAGAAATCGACTTTCAGTTTAACATCCTCCAACACTAAATGCATTCTTTGAATACTCAAACATCAATAATAATAATAATAATAGTAATAATAATAATAATAATAATATAATCATAATAATAATCATAATAATAATTTTAAACACAAAATGCATTCATTGAATACTCTAACATCAATAATAATAATAATAATAATCATAATAATACACATGTAATATACATACATAGCATATATTTGTTCGGACTATCACCCACACTTTACCAGTTTGTGGAAACTAAATTGCATCGTATCCAGCGCGTGAAAGAATTAAAGTGGCATATTATAGTAGCTTACCAAATGTAGGTCCTGGTCGTCTTGACAACCTCCCTTCGTGGATCATAAGACCAGTGACCTCATCTGAGTAACAACAAAATTCAGTGACCATAGCAACAAAGGTGTGATTCTAATCATATACAACACAGGGCTATATACAGAAAATAAATGTATAAATGTGGGAGGGGCAAAACAATTTCCTCAGACTTTAGGAGGGGAAATGAGAGTAAAATACAGACACAAAAAGACTTTTGCAGAACTAAAAAAAAAAACCATGCAAAAGCTCCAATTTCATATTGAATAGTCAAAATATCCAGTACATTTTAAAGGATTTGTAGGGGGAAAGGCTTTTTTTAAAGGGAGGCAAAGGCTTGATTTGTAGAGGGAAAGGCTTGTTTTTGGGGGGGGGGAGGCAGGGGGGAGGCAGAAACAAAAGCCCTCCTTTGCCTCCCTTAAATGCAGTCCTGATATAACATTATATAACTGGTCCAATTTTAAGTAGTGAATAAAAATTAATATAACACTATTGACAAATATGTTCAACTTGTCTCACCCACAACAGGAGGATCTCGAGGTCCACTCTGCACCAATCCTGTCAAAGGGTCAGTAACTGTAAACACACCAACAACAACAACAACAGAAGAAACAAACAAATGCAACACCATTGGTAAAGAATGAAATCTTTAAAATGCAGTGTTCTTGACAGGAAGAAAGAATATCTGACAACTGCATGTGTTTAATTATGCAAGAAAAAGTGATCATACTTACCTGATTTAAACCCCCCTGGCCGTATCGAGTGGGTGTGGCTTAGCCCAGTCAATTGATCCGTATACGCTGAAAAAAAAAGTAACAGTCAATGATGAACTCTACAATATTAAATTAAGCCTTACTTATTCCAGTTGAAGCCCGCCTAAAACTTGGGCGGAGTTGACCTGCACAAGATACTGTATCAATAAGATCGACAAATAATTGGGGTACAAAACAGAGTTTCTAAAGTTGGGTAAAGGTCGTTCAACCTCTCACCTTCCTTCAGCTTGGCCTGGTGGCTATTCCTGGTCTGTTCCAAGTCTAGTCGCAGTTTCTCACAGTCCACATTAGCTTTGTCCCTCGTCTCTTCTATCATGTGCTCCAGCTGACCAATCCGCTTGCTCTTGTTCGAGACGATACTGCGAAGTCTGGGAATTTCTCTGCCCATGTCAGAATGTTCTGACACAGCCTGTGCATAAGAAAATAAACACATGACTACCCAATGAAGCTTTATTCTAGATAGATAATGAAGTGTGTTCTTATTATATATTTCTTCAGTGCAAAAAATTTATTCACAGTTTAACAATAATAATAATTAGATGTATTCTATCTCTCTTTTTTTTTTTACACAATACAGAATTAAAAAATGTTTGGTGGTCACTGGGAATCGAACCCAGGACCGCTTGCTTAACGCACAAGCACTCTGCCACTGAGCAACGACAACCAGCTGGCAAACAAACACTTCAATTCTGTATTTATATTGTTAAGGGGTACTGCTATGCTACAGTCAATACACTAATGAAAATTTTCTTTTTTCAAAGATTCTATTTATCTGTGGAATAACAATAATTGAGTAAAAAAATTCCATGGATAAAAATTATCTCTGAAAATTTTTTTCCCGTCGGTCTGTTGAGAGTGAGACTGTAGCATAGCAGTACCCCTTAACAGTATACTAAATACAGAATTGAAGTGTCAGTCTGCCGGCTGGTTGTCATAGCTCAGTGGCAGAGTGCTTGTACATCAATGGGTTCGATTCCCGGTGGCAACCAAACATTTTTAAATTCTGTATTGTTAAAAAAAAACAACCTGTGATAGAGAGAGAATACTCTAATAATAATGACGATGATGATGATGATAATAATAATAATAATAATAATAAACAATATAATGCACTGTTGTAGACCTTTTCTTCGCTTGATATGCTGCCATCTTCAAGATCTGGTGTTAACAGGCTGACAAGTGTGTGCTGAGGATTAGTTAGCATATCTCCACGGCGAATCATAACGCCCACATACACATCCTTCCACAACTCTTACAATGGTTATTGGTGAAAACCTACACGACAGTTTTCAACCAATTTCCTTCCTGATTGTACACACAAGTTAAGTATTATGGTCCTTTCTTAACCAAAATATTCATATGAAATCACCAGAAGTGCAAACCTCAGTACCAGCTAATGAGTGCTCTTACAAGAAACAAAAACGAAATAAAAAATAAAAACAATGAACAAACTACATGTGTAATTAAAACTAAAAAAGTATCAACAACAACAACAACAACAAACATGCCAAGGAAAATGACCCAGCTGAAACATGAGATCACCAATGGCATTGACAGGTAAATGGGATGTGATCCTGGTGGTGATAAGATTGTGAACACTCGTGTGTAAAATTTCCAATCAAAGTACGTATAAATAAAGTTTCATACCAAAATGTCTCTGTAAAAAGCAAACTGTCAAGTTCTACCTTGCAGTAGCTACCATCACAAGTCTACACATCACGTACATGGGAGAAAGCAATATATACTTCTTTATTGGACATTAGGACAAACTTTATCTCTTTGCACTCTTTGTCTACTACTGATAGATCAATTTATGTACCTGCTCTTCTCAGCCCATATGGTATCATGGTGGATCTATGTTTTCATCCATATTATATATAGAGCTCTCGGCCAAATTAAGTACCATAATAATAATAATACAATAGTGCATTCATCTGATGTCACACATGGCAATTATATGATTCAGTCATTCTTGGCTGAAATAATTATAATAATAGCACATTTTTCTCGTTCTAACGGCCAATGTTGGCAGTTAGAACGAGAAAAATTTGCTATTATGGCAAATAGAGTTCAATATTATCTAAAAAATACCTTCTTGTGTTCTCTCTCCAATTCCTCCAAGTTCTTCTCCAGAAACTCACACTCCTGGGGCCGGGAATAAAACAACACTTCGTCCACAGACTTACTCTTTAGTCGAGACGTCACATGACGAGTGTAGAGGTCGCGGAGTTCATTAATACGATCCATTTCACGGGACTATACAGGTAGAATATAACGGGAATACTGTCACATAGTTGGATATTAAAAATTGGCATACTGACAGACATGTTGATATAATACATACAAAGAAAAAAATGCAGAACCTCACTATAATGGACGCCACTATAACCATCTCAGTATAACGAACACACACAAAAATAATAGCGTGTGCAATTAAGTAAATAGCCTAATAAATTGTTTAGACGTACTGTATTTTCCTATGGCTTTCAGTATAACGAACATTTCACTATAATGAACACCTTGCGGTCCCTAAGTGTTACTTATACTAAGGTCCTACTGTAATGTATTTCCATGCAGCTGGTACTACAGAACTATAGCCTGCAAAGTGCCTGATAGGCTAAGGCTTGTTCCACAATATACTTCATACAACTGCTATAGTGATAGCGATGTTCACTAACCACTGTCTCCGTCAGTCCTCCAATGTCGTGCTGCAGTCTCTGCTGGGCCAAAGCCTCCCTCTTTGCTTGCACCAGCTGCTCTTTCTCCTCTCCATACTGCAGCTGCATCTCCTCCAGCTCTTTAACAACTTCAGCCATGGTGGCCTGCTGGGTCTCTTGCTGCCTAAAGATGAAGATGTCAGTAAAAGGGGGACGAAAGGAAGTCAAGCAATGGGATGATATTTATATAGAGACTTTCTGGTATATATTTTTGTTAATGTAACTAGTTATAATAAAGTGTTATCTAGATAAAACACTAATATATAATACATATATTAGTTGCCTGCCAGCAAACCTAAATAAATCAACAGCAACAAATCTAGTGCATGATTACTTATCTCCCATTCATTCTAACTAATAATTATACCACCAGATGATTGTTGACCACCTGACGTACTGGTTAACATTCCTAATCTCCATTTCTTTGTCCAATATCTCTCTCTTCAAACGATCAAGCTCCTCCCTAAGCTCCGCCTTTTCCACTTCTTCTGCCGTATCTGCTGCTGAATGAGCGAGATTAAATTGCCCCTCCTCTTCCTCAGTCTCCTCCCCTGTCATCATAATCTTGCTCTCGTGAGCTCCGAGCTGCTCTTGAAGACCGGACATTGCGGACTCCAAGTGAGACCTTTTCAGCTCCAAGTCTTGCAGTGTCTCCTGCAGAATCTTATTCTGGACTTCATACTGATACACACACACACACACATAAACAACAACAATAACGTAATATAACTAAACGCCGCTAGAATAAGACGATTCTATCCCTTATCTCCCACTTAATGTTTGGTAAAGGGATTTCATAATTATATGCACTAAATCGGTGGTTAAACAATCAACTTTATGTGTAAAAAGAAAATGTGAGAAAATTCAAGCACTAAGAAGCATTTGCATATATGAAATTTGCTCTATGTATGTATGTATGTATGTGTGTGTGTGTGTTAGTGTATGTCGGCACCTGTGCTATCTTTGTTCTGCAGGAGGTGAGTTCTCCCATGGCTGCCCGCACCTTGTCCCTGGAATCCTTCTCTGCCTCCTCCAGCTCTTCCCTCTGTTCAGCTAAAGACCTCACCTCACACCTGTATTAACAGCAACTATTAAAAAGTACTCAATGAAAATATGGTAAAGGTATTTCTTTTACACAAGTATCATTGGCCAATTAACGATACTTTACCCACCACAGAATTTCCTTCAGCTGGGGTAAGGAAAAACAATTTTTGGAGGTGTCACAAACACAGAATTAAACAAAATTATTGCATGCCAATCACAATATTTTTACCGGACTAGTATCATTTACCTGAGGTTAGAGAGATGTATCTTAGCCTTGGTGAAGTCCTCATCACTCATCTCTGTTGTAGAGTCCATCTTTCCCAGACTGGCGTCCATGGTGGACCCAACAATGGCTCCCACGTCCTCCATCTCTCTGAGCAGCGTGGACAGCCTCTCCTGGTGCCTGAGGCGCTCACAGTGACTGGAATCTTGCAGTTGGTTCAACTCGCGTGACTTGCACTCTACAGATTGCTACATGTACATGTTATATACATGTGTATATATCACATGATGATAAAGCCAGATACACAAACCAGCTCCAATGAAGCTTTCTGGACTGATTCATGGCAGAATACTGAAGCATGTAAGGTCTGAACCCTCAGCGCTACTATGCATTAGCTAGCTATTACAAAATCATCTCAGGACCAAAAGAATAATTTATTGGCTATTGTAATCAGGTATCAAAATAGCTCGAACAATGAAAACGGTCGGTGTAAATGCTGTCTTCATAAGAGAAGAAGCTAAACAGGCCAGAGACACTCATCGGTACATATTGTCAATGCAAAACTCGAGTGAGACTGAAATTTGAATCGGACCAGACGATTTTTTTAACGAGGTTTTGACTTAAAAAATTTTCAACCTGTATTGTTCAGGCCACTGAACACTGTGTAACACTTATAATTAACTCACTTTATTTTGTGTGTTTTAATCTTATTATTTCCTGTTGTTGTCCTACCACTTTCCACTACTTCCGCTCCCCAGGTGTGTGCTGGCAGCTGATTGGTCAGTTGTTAGCGCATGCTTTCCAGCTGTTTCCATGTTAGCTGTTTTTGTTATCTTTAGTTTTATCTGATACTTGTGGTCACTTGACTCTTGTATTTAGTAGTCATTAGCTCTAGTGCTTGTGGTCTACTATTCTAAATCAAACTTGTCTAACCAATATATCTAATTCTGTGTGTGTGTGGAGACAGTGTAACTTGTCAGTGGATTTACAACCCAATAAGAGTTATATATTCTAGCTTCTAATACATACACTCAGGACTGTCTCTAATTCAGGATTCGCATTGGATACTTCCAGTGTCAGAACCCGCATCAACATACATTTTTTGGTCCTTCGAGCCGGATACAGCAACTAGCTTATCTGTTATCTCCTCTACTATTCTTCAACTCAACTGAGTTCCAATTATCTATTATTCTTCAACTCAACTAAATTCTAACCTACTTCTGTGGCTACAACTTTGACCTATTCAAAGTAATAACTGAAATTGTAATTGCTATTGGACATCTCATTCTCATCTATTTTGAAAATGGCTACATCAGAGTATCGAAAACGTCGTTCTACTGCAAAGAGCAGCCTTACAAAAGTCATCACTCAGATTCAAACTCAGGAATCTATTGAACCTAGTCATCGAGACAGATACACTCTTGATCATCTGTCTGAACTCTTACAGCGGGCAGAAGATGCTTACACAATTAACTATGAGTCATTGGAGTCTCCCTCTACTGAAGAAGAGAACTATTATCATGACTTCACTAAACTTGCGGATGATGCACGGCTACGCATCAGTTCCATGATGGAGCAACGTGAGTGCTACAGAATGTTTGACACTCTCAGTCATGAGGTTGAGGACTGGGAGGAAGTTGATACTGCGGAATTACAAGATGTATTATTAGCTGAACTCCCCAGACTTCAGAAAGCTTTAGATGAATTTCGTATCAGCTCTTGTTCTACTGGTGCTTCCAAAATAGCTTCACTTAAGGCCCATGCTAAGGACCTACGACGCCGTCTGACCAGACTAAAGCAGAGGGCAACTCCAGAAACATCAGCTACAACACCAATAGCGGTTCACGATGACTCTGAAGACACTTATCGTCATGAGAAGAAAGCTCGTATGGTTCCTCTACCTACCTTCAAAGGTGATCTTGCTGACTGGCGCTCCTTCTGGAGGAGGTTCCAAGATTATGTCGGAAAGCTTAAGAGGATCACAGATGACGAGAAACTTAGCTACCTTCAAGACTGTTTGAAAGATCCAATTGCTCAGGATATTGTTGCAGATTCGATTAGGAATGGTGATAGTTTTAAAGAAGTGGAAAAGCGTTTACAAAGGAAGTATGACCAGCCCAGGGAGGTTTTCACTGAAGCTTTACGTGGAATGATGAATATTCCTAATGCCTCTTACTCACGTACTGGTTTGGCCAACATGGTCAAAGAATTCAACAAGTACAGGAATATTCTACTACGCTATGGTGATGGCTCTGCAGATCAGGTGTTTACAGCAATAATGGAAACTCACATGAGTCACAAGCTCCTAGAGGAGTGGCGCCTATTCACTAAAGATCAGTCTAGCATTCCACCTGGAAGTCTGCTCATAGACTTCTGTGACCAGCGAGAACTTGTTCTTAGTTACAATGGCAAAGATTGCAGTCGTGATGTCAAGCCATCTTCTCACAAGCCTTTCTCCAGGCAGACTAATGGATTATCAACTACAAAATCCAATAAGTCACAGTTCTCCCTGCATGCAAAGGAACTGGTCCACTGCAAACTGTGTCCATCTGAGAAGCACCCATTGTACTTGTGTCCAGAGTTCAAGTCTCGTGATGTATCATCTCGCCATCAAACTATTCAATCACTGCAAGCATGCTTCAATTGTCTGGGTACTAATCATTCCTCTAGACAATGTACTAGTAAGTCACTATGTAAAGTATGTGCTGGAAAACATCACACTCTCCTTCACCAGCCTGACCGACCTACTATTACTACTTCTCAGACCCCAGCTGTTTCTCAAGCTCCAGCCACCACTACTTCTCAGGCTCCAACAACTACTTCTCAAACACCAGTCACTTCAACTGCTCCTGCTCAGGCTTCCTCACTTGCTGTGACTATTCCTGACAAGACTGCTCTCGTCTGGTCTTGTCAAGTTCTTCTTGAAACTGATGGTCATGCACAACTGGTGAGAGCCATGATTGATCCTGGTTCAACCTTATCTTTTCTAACTAACAAAGTAGCTACTGCTCTCAAAGCAAAACGTATTCCTTTTGCCACTTCTATCAAGGGTCTAGCAGAATCACATGCCGCTACTAGCAACTTCAAGGTGAATGTTACTCTCAAGGCAGCCAACAAGCCGAACGAACAACCTCTCCAACTTTCTCCATCTGTTGTTACTTCAATAACAGGAAATACTCCTGCAAATGATATCACAAGTCACAAGGACTTGGAGTTCACTAGTAAGTTGGAGTTAGCTGACCAAAGCTTTGGCTCTCCTGGCAGGATAGATCTTTTGCTGGGACAAGACATCATCCATCGCATACTGCGACAAGGATTTTTGAACTCGCCTACTTCAGACCTCTATAGTGTCAATACCATGTTTGGTTGGGTCATTGGGGGCTATTGCACCTCTCCTTCCCAAGTAGTGACTGCTCACATCTGTTGTAAAGCTAGTATAGACGCTGACACCAATGACTTGCTACGGGCATTTTGGGAAACTGAGGAACCTCCTTCTGATGTTGACCAGCTATCTCATGATGACCAAGTTGCTATCACCCATTTCAAGGATTCTGTGTCAAGGGAAAATGATGGTCGGTACATAGTCCAACTCCCCAGAAGGGAAACAGCTCCACCATTGGGACATTCTCGTTCTCAAGCTATCAGGAGATATGAGCAGAACCAACGCTTACTTATCAAGCGTGGCAAGTGGTCAGATTTTCAGACTGCTGTGGATGAGTACGCTGTACTTGGCCATGCTGAACTGGTACCTACTCCTGATCTTACCAAACCAGACTCTCAGACCTTTTACATGCCAATGCACGGTGTTGTGAAAGAATCTAGCACATCCACCAAACTCAGAATAGTGTTCGACGCTTCAGCTCGTACAACTTCAGGTTATTCTTTGAATGACACACTCATACCTGGTCCAACACTCTATCCTCTCCTAACTAATATCTTACTTCGCTTCAGACAACATGTCATTGGGATGTCAGCGGACATCTCAAAGATGTTTAGAGAGGTGTCACTTCACTCTAATGACTGGGACTTACATCGCTATGTAGTCAAGGATAAAGCTGGACAATACCAGGACTATAGAATGACCAGACTAACTTTTGGAGTAACATCTTCTCCTTTCTTGGCTACCCAAGTCCTGCGGCAGCTAGCTAGCGACTATGAGCAGGAATTTCCTGAGGCATCAGCTCTCATTCACTCGTCATTCTATGTGGACGACTGTCTTACTGGTGCAAACAACTTGGAAGAAGCTACACACATACGAGAGGCACTTAACCATCTTCTGGACAAAACACAGATGACTCTAAGAAAGTGGAGATCAAACTCTACTGATCTGAAGGCAAAGATTCCAGAGGGTTTGCTAGAGAAGGATGAAGTTCAATTGATTTCTGCTCCATCTTCATGTCATAAAGCCCTTGGTGTTCACTGGAACACAGCCAATGACTCACTACACATTGCTACACCAACACTTGAGAATATTGACTTACCAACCAAACGTCAGGTTTTATCGGATGTAGCCAGGACGTTCGATGTGTTGGGCTGGTTTTCCCCAGTAACAGTAACATTGAAGATACTTCTTCAGAAGATTTGGCAACTTGGGATTGGATGGGATCAGTCTATTCCACAAGATTTAGCTGACTACTGGAAGACTTGGAGAAAGGAACTACCCTTAGTGACAGAGCTTCCAATTCATCGCTACTACTACCATCACAACAAAGAAAGACTTAATCTACAGTTACATGGTTTTTGTGACTCTTCGCAAGTAGCATTTGCTGGTGTAGTTTACATACGGGCTACTTACACTGATACTTCAGTTTCAACTACACTGGTGATAGCCAAGTCTAAAGTGGCTCCACTGAAGACTCAAACTATACCCAAACTAGAACTGTGTTCTGCGGTTTTGTTGAGCAAACTACTATCTACAGTGAGTAGAGAGCTCAACATTGATATGAAGGATGTTTTCGCTTGGAGCGATTCTAGCATTGCTCTGGGTTGGATTAACACATCACCACACCGTCTGAAAACTTATGTGGCCAATCGTGTTGTGTCAATTGTCGATCAAATTCCAGCTAATCACTGGAGACATGTATCCTCTCCAGACAATCCTGCTGACCTTGGATCTCGGGGAACCACAGCAGGAGTGCTTGTTAAATCTCAACTTTGGTGGTCAGGTCCATCATGGCTCTCACAGCCTCCTGACTACTGGCCTGTACAGAAGTTACAGATACACACTACTTCACTCCCAGATGTGAAGTCTACAGCACTCACTATTGAGACCCATCAACCTAATGAGGATATCACTTCCAGATTTTCATCATTTTCAAGGCTAATTCGTGTGGTCTCTTGGATGTACAGGTTCATCAATATTGCAAGGAGCAAACTGCCAGACAGGGTCTTCTCATCTCAACTGTCTGTGCAGGAACTTCAAGCATCTGAAACTGTAATATTCAAATTGCATCAGCAACATTTCATGTCCAAAGAACTCGCTGCTCTCAAGACTAAAATGGCTGTATCAGTTTCAAGTCCTCTTCACTCACTTCATCCTATCCTGGACTGTCATGGTGTACTACGTGTTGGAGGAAGACTATCCCAGTCTGGCTTGTCTTATAGTCAATGTCATCCAGTCATTTTGCACAAGAAGGCACATCTTAGTAAACTTATTGTGCATCATCTTCACATCGTCCATTTCCATGCAGGTCCTACACTTCTGATGGGCTTACTTGCACAGTGCTACTACATGATTGGAGCTCGACGACTTGTCAGAAACATATCTCGCAACTGTGTTGTCTGCCAGAAGACATATGCTAGGACATCTAGTCAAATTATGGGAGAACTACCCTCAGCCAGAATCATGCCAGCTCCACCATTCTCCAAGACTGGAGTGGACTTTGCTGGTCCAGTCACCCTCAAACATGGACATACTCGGAAGCCAAGCTATGTCAAGGCTTATATCTCACTATTCATATGTCTAGCTACCAAGGCAGTACATCTTGAGCTAGTTTCCAGTTTATCTACTGCTGATTTCCTTGCAGCCTTTCGTAGATTTGTGGCAAGACATGGTTGTCCAGTTGAGGTGCTTAGTGATAATGGCACTAATTTTGTTGGAGCTAATAGAGAACTCCAGGAACTATACCAACATTTGGATTCTCAAGAAAGCAAACAAGAAATTTGCGAATACTTCACATCTAACCGCATCACTTGGAAATTTTCACCAGGGCGAGCACCACACTTTGGGGGATTGTGGGAAGCCGCAGTCAAATCCACAAAGTCACTGCTGAAGAAACTTCTTGGCTCACAAAGTTTAACTGTGGAGGAATACTGGTCTGTCCTTGTTGATGTTGAATCTATTCTCAATAGTCGTCCGTTGTGTCCCTTAAACACTTTACCTGAGGATGGATTGGAAGTTCTTACTCCAGGCCACTTTTTGGTGGGAAGACCTCTCACTGCATTACCTCAAATCTCATTGAAAGACTTGCCTATGTCATCTGTCAAGCGATGGAATCTCTGCCAAAAGGTCTCGGCTGAGTTCTGGCAAAGGTGGTCAAGAGAGTACTTGCAGATACTCCAAAAGCGACACAAATGGAAATCAACGCACAGGAACTTTCGTGTTGGAGATATTGTCCTTGTGAAGGATCAAGTACTGTTCACCCATTCCTGGCCACTAGCACTTGTTACTAAACTACACCCTGGGTCAGATGGATGTGTGCGTACAGTGACTATTCGTACTTCTAAAGGAATTTATACTCGACCTATCGTAAAACTTGTTCTACTAGTTCCACAAGGAGAGAACAAAGACCTTCCACCTCAGTAGAAGGAGGGGGGAGAATGTTCAGGCCACTGAACACTGTGTAACACTTATAATTAACTCACTTTATTTTGTGTGTTTTAATCTTATTATTTCCTGTTGTTGTCCTACCACTTTCCACTACTTCCGCTCCCCAGGTGTGTGCTGGCAGCTGATTGGTCAGTTGTTAGCGCATGCTTTCCAGCTGTTTCCATGTTAGCTGTTTTTGTTATCTTTAGTTTTATCTGATACTTGTGGTCACTTGACTCTTGTATTTAGTAGTCATTAGCTCTAGTGCTTGTGGTCTACTATTCTAAATCAAACTTGTCTAACCAATATATCTAATTCTGTGTGTGTGTGGAGACAGTGTAACTTGTCAGTGGATTTACAACCCAATAAGAGTTATATATTCTAGCTTCTAATACATACACTCAGGACTGTCTCTAATTCAGGATTCGCATTGGATACTTCCAGTGTCAGAACCCGCATCAACATGTATGTTCCACTTTTGAACTCAGATCTGATCTGTGAAACTCCACTTCCAACACTCAGTTAACTTCCATGCGTAAAGCAAAACTACCGTGGGAAGGCAGCAAGAAATTATTTGCTCATGTGCTTATGACGTGATGATAGGGGGGCATTATCCATAAAAGATGATTACTCAGAGCTGACAGCTTCATGCTTTCTCTCCCCCCCCCTCCCCCCCCCTCCCCCCCCCCAAAAAAAGCACAATAAAACCTCTTAAATTGTCATTCTAAGTTCATACCTAAATCAACGGTTAATTGTCAGCAATCTCCAAAATCAGAGCATGACAGACAGACATGACGACTACTATAACTCTCTCGTGCATGTGCACTGAGGGTTAACTATGTTTAAAAAATTGACATCAGAGTGCACATGATAAAGATAAAATACAGTAATTAATGTCTTTTTACGACAAACACAATGTGAAAAATTGTAGAATTATATTTTTTGCAAGTTTGCCATAGAGGAGCACAAGCTTCTGAATTTACAAATGTATATGCATCACTTTGTGTGTGTGTGTGTGTGTGCATACGTGTGCTGTTAAATCTGTCTGCAGCCAACCTTCCAGTTAGTTGTTTAGGAACCCTGTGGTGGAGTGGACCATGTATTTAGTGAGGAGTACAAAGAACTCATGCAGCTGTCAACCCTTTATAAACTAGTACTAATACTATTACCAACAGAATGTTGGACCTTTTATAGCATAGGGCCCCTTTGTGAGCACAAGTTCAAAGTGTATTTGTAGACTGGGCATTTCTAGTAACTAGAGAAGCGCTCAATAGAATCAGTCAGATATTGCTGTAGTTAGCATCGTCTTGTTTGCACGATTCCCGGTGGCGACCAAATATTTTAATTCTGTATTAAAAAAAAAAGCCTGTGAAAGAGAGAGAACACAGTTTGCACGATTCCCAGTGGTGACCAAATATTTTTAATTCTGTATTGTTAAAAAAAAAAGCCTGTGAAAGAGAGAGAATGCATCTAATTGTATTTTTCTAAAACAGTGTAACACATTATGTTCTTATCGCTAATAGTGCATGTATTATTAGTCTCCGACTTGTCACTATGGCATCAGTTGTTTGACTGTAAATATATTATGTACCGACTGCAATTACTTACTACAGAAATACAAGAAGTGTAGCTTAAAAGACACTTTGATGCTCTTATCACATATCGTACTTGTGCAATGTGTGAATGGCATATTTAATTGTACATACATACAGCCATTATTTAAACCAATCTTACAAAAAAATACATAGATTATTTTGGCAATGTATCAAGGCTAATAGTGTAATCTTTTTAATAAGAAATGACTATTGTAATTTCATTAGTATAATTTCATGCCACGCCCACCTGTAGTTTGTTGACTTCCTCCTCCAGCTCCTGTTTGTCTGACATGCTGCGTTCTATCTCCCTGTCCTTGACATCGTAGGACACGGCTAGCTCCTCTAGCGCCTGCATCACCTCCCGCACTTCAGCCTGGTGAGGGAGAAGGAGGGAGGGGATGGGAGAGAAGCCAGGAAGGAGGGTGATGTTGGAAGAACAAATAGAGAGAATGTAATAATAGAAGTGGAAATTACAACTTCAGATTAAAGAATGTAAGGAATTTCACAAGTGGGGAGGGGGTACGGGTTGGACCTAAACTTTCAGTACATTACAAATTTTATAGACAGATTTATTGACTCCAACAAAATGATTTTGGCTTTTTATAATATTTGACCCAATTTTTGTTTAATATTTGACACGATTACAAACAGGTCAGGCAAAAGAAAAATATGTTTATATGGAACAAAAATACAATGCTATACGTATATGCACCTTAAATTTTGAAAAAACAAAACATCCTGCCCCTCTAGTTAAAAACATTAAAATAATTCCATAGCAATTCCACGTATCTACGTCCTGCCTATCTATAAAACTGTGTTTAGTAGTTGAATAATTTAATGTTAGATCACGTTGCTATGCGCATTAAATCAGTAAGTGTGTATTAAATTTTAGCCTAAAGGCAAGAGTGCATTATTTAATGGTTACGGTAGCAACAACGGAATAGAGCATGCGTAACTTGATCTAAATTAGTTAAAGCATGGGCGTCTCGTGCACTGGTCGTTTTAATGCACGAAGCCCTCGTGCCTGCCCTCGGGCTGCCATGCATTAAATCGACCAGTGCACTCAAACCCATGCTTTAACTATTACATCAACCACAGGTACCACTTCCCTCTGAATAAGGCTAAAGCGAAAATGAAAGTACGTCCTAATTACTGATGATAAAATCCCCAAACCCTTACACTAACCACTTGACAGATTTCAAACTATTAATTTAATATACATGCATGAGATAATTGCGAACCAAAACCATCAACCCAACCCACCTGTGAGCTGTTCAGAGCTACTGTGATCTGTGCCATCTCGTCCCTGAGAGCCCGGTTGTCCTTTATGCTCTCTTGATGATCCATTTCCAGAGACCTGACCTGCTGGGTGAGTCGCTGGATCAGATCAGATTGACTCTGTAACATCTCATTCTAGAGAGAGAGAGAGAGAGAGAGAGAGAGAGGGTTTGTCCAAGACGGTGACAAAGTCTCTTATGAGAGAGACTACCAGACTGGCCATTATTGGGTCATATAAGATCTGGTGTTCCAGAAATAACATAAATATTTAACTTATTTGCTGTGTGTGGTACTAGTCTATTGTGCACTATTTTTGTAGAATAGTTAGACAAGTTTAAAGCTAGATCATACCACCCCTCATTGATGATTGTAATCACATGTAATATCAATGAAGAGTTTTGTATATGAGAGAAAGAGAGAGAGAGAGAGGAGTTAGTGCACATGTAAAGTGTGTGAACATGTGTGTGTGTGTGTGTGTGTGTGTTTATACATCGTCAATTAAAAAATCCTCTCATAAACTACACTGGTGTATAAAGTCTTTATTCTTCAATTTTAAAGAAAATCTTTAACAAAATGGTGTTTGTGTCAGATAAGATATTTTACTATTTTTCACAAACAGCCACCCTATAGAGTAGGGAATGAGTCCATGTTTTTATGGGCGTGGCTGGGGGCGTGGTTATGGAACAAACTTACCTTCTCCTCTATAATTGAAGTGAGTTTCATCCTCTCTTCAATGTCTTGAGGTAGCCCAGGGCTATTGGCCCTGGTGGGGGTGTGAACGCCACCTGACCTGAGGTCGGAGAGGTCAGCAGCCACTGAGGAGCCCGGGGCAGCAGAGAACGCCAGCGGCCTCTGCTGATCGACACTCACACCTGCACCACTTCGCCATAGCAACAACTCTGTCTCATAGCTAGGAGGAAAACAATAGCAACACGATGACAAGCATCGATCATGATGGCTGAATAAGTGCAAAAGTAACAAGTGAGTAAGTCAGTGGCAAGGAGGTAACACGTCCTGCCATGTGTGTAGATTAATGACTAATCATAGGGGTTGGGGGACAGGTTTATATTCCCTTTATATGGAGCTAAATTTATTTGTAACTAATTTTCCCTTGCTTGTATAAGTAGCTGGAATTGCATGGAAATACAGGGCAGAGTCAATAAAGGCCAACCCCCCCCCCCCCCCCCCCCCCCACCCCCCCCCCCCTCCCCCCCACCATTTTTTTCGCTTCTTTTTTTTTTTTTTTTTTTGCAACACATACCTTTCCAAGACCTTCCTCATCTTGTTGTGGTTGTCCTTGAGTTTGTCGTATCTTCTTCGCCACTCCTCTGCAGTAAGTTCAACATTGATCGCTACCTGATACGTACACATGCACGTACACACACACACGCACACACATACACACACACATACAGCCCCCAGCATGAACAAATATTCTTACAAATTTATTATATGCATTTATAATGCAGCATAATACAGTCCATGTATGTTCAGGCATGTGACTCATTTAGTGATCACATGATAGTCACCTGACCTTGTTCTTGATGGACTTTGCCCTGTCTCCGAACATGAGAGTAGTTTTTGTTTCCTGCTCGTTGTAAGAGCTCGGAGAGCAGCAGATGACGAGCGTTGTGCGGGCGTTGCCTCCTAGACTCTCCTGCAACACACGAGTCAACTTACTGTCACGGTAAGGAATGAACGGCTTCTGTAAAACAACAACAACAATAACAACAACCACAGAAAATAATAACAGGAATAACAACCAAACTACAACAACAACAACAACAACTAACAAGAATAATAACCACCAATGTGTTAAACTAGTTATTTAGACTTTTTGTTAGTTGAATATTAATGCAGAAATTAAAATTTATTCAAAAATTTCTATCCTGGATCCAGATACTTTGAAAATTTAAGATACTGTAGGCAAATG
>WLWD01001720.1_pt1 | contig 65608 bp, 31 predicted proteins | sample 6712731 | NCBI WGS metagenome assembly WLWD01 (sample SAMN12718690, study PRJNA576275) | sponge metagenome | isolation source: marine sponge | host: Mycale hentscheli | place: New Zealand: South Island, Marlborough, Capsize Point | collected 2014-11-01
ATATTCCTATGCTAGATGATGAAGCTCAGTTGTTAAATAAGTATACACTTTTAGTTATATATGTCATGTATACCTATGACAGTTTATTTAATTAATTAACACAAATCCAAGTTTTAGATGGTAATACACATACGTCTAAATTTCCTCCACTACGTATAATTAAATGGACACAAAATGGTTTCGACATTTTAGTGTAGAAGTGTTATCTGCTTTAGTTTCGAATGTTGTTTCATTATTTGTTAGACATCATTGTTGTAACTAATTCTAATAATTTGGTGTTATATGAGTAACAATAATATATATACAGAGTTAATATATTTATGTTCTAGGGAACATGACAAAGATTGTAGTATTTTTCAGTGTTATTACTGTCGTAGTCTTAAGTGAACAGCCTGTTAAATTGGAGTTTGTTAAAGGAGTTGCTCGGTTGAATACCACTGGATATATCGACTACTACTTCTTATGTAATGCAATTGGCCGCTTTCTCCAATGGAAATACAATAACGAACCTCTCACTGCTTTTCAGTCGGCTGATAAAGTAGGAGATTCAAATTTTCTTTGGCTGCCACACAAAATCGGTAATTACACAACCACTCTTCTATCATCTGTGCCTTTGGGTGACAACAATGCAAAAATGGATAGCATTATTATAGTGTCACTCAGGGGTGAACTGGTTAGTGTTAGTTTTAATATCACTTGCAACAATGGTTCAATTTCTGAAACAAGATCAGTTGAACCAGTGTCTAATGTTACTAACTCTTCTCTGTGGTATGATAATGATAACTTTAACTCTGATATTGTTCTCGAATATATCACATCACATGAAATAGTGGGAAGCACAAACATTCACCTATTTATTTGTGGAGCAAATAGTTTGTCGCTGCAATTACAGACAAACATTAGCTCACCCTTGGCCTTTACATCGAGTGATGCACTTGGAGATCATAGTAATGTTTCAGATAGTATGCACTCAGTTAATGCACATGGAGTATTTATTGCTAGAAATCCTTACAACATAACATCCGTATTCTTTATTGCTCATAAATCTGATGTGGAAGTGACTTGTTTTGCAGGGAATATGGTGAAAACACTGCATTCTAATATATCTTATGTAAATAATATTACTGCAAGACCTGCAGCTGACCTTGATACATCAACAGAGTTCAGTCCCGCACCAACTAAAGATCATACGGAGTCAATCTATGATACAACCACGACTTATAGCAAAGAGAGGAAAGGGTCTTCTAATATGACCAGCAGTATGCTGTATGCAGTAATAGGAGTTCCACCAGTGTTTATCTTTGCAATTGTTGCTGCACTGGTAGTAGGAATACTTTTGTACAGGAAATATACTAGATTATCTGTTTGGTAAGTATTACATCAAGAAAAGTTGTGTGGTTTTACTCCTATTCACTACTCAATTAATCGAAGCTGAGAACTGCAGTGGGGCCAGCTAACCTAACAGTAACTAATACTACTCCAGATTATAGTTGAAATAGAGAACTATACTGTCTAACTGCATGTTGCCCCAAGTTAAAGAATCAATTAAATCAAACTAACTAATAATCAAATGGAGATGTGTATAGCTACAGTAAGGAAAGTCAGAGTTGCAATATGCAGAAAATTAAAAAGGTGCTAGATTGAGAGTGTGATTGGTAAATTGTTGTTAACATTCAAATTCTGGAATTTTATTTTTGACAGAAGCCTGTTCTAATCTTTATTTTATAGTATTTCATGTTGTTGTTGTTGTTTCTGTTGTTATTATTGTGTTTTTCTTTCCTTCTATTTTTTTTTTTTTGCAGCACTATTATTGAAGGAGAAGTTGTCAACAATGGACAAAGCACAATAATATTGCAAGAACCGATGAGGTAAATTGGTAACATTGAAATTATGGAATACTTTTTGACAACAGCTTTTTTATTTCTTTGTTTTATTTTTATTTTTTATTTTCTTGTTGTTTTTTTCTTGTTTTTTGGCAGACCTTCATTTCAGCAAGAAGGAGTGAGGAGCTCCATGAGGTAAATTATTAATGAAACTTTAGATTGTTTGCTTGAGTAAAGAAAAATGCAGTCTATCATAAGAGATTTAGTGGCTATAGCTAACTTTATTGATACATAAATAGTAGTTATCAAATGTGACCAAAATATGCTGCAGCACAGAAAGCACACTGTCTTCAGTTGTTAGTGTATTTGGAGTTATTATAGTGCTGGGGTAGCTAATCTTTTATTTTCACAATTATAAAATGGGTTCCTAAGTCATATAGACTAACTTTTCACAGTACAATTACTCCATCTATTCTTTTTATAGACAATGTATTTAGAATTCTTCATAGAAACTTTACCAACCTAATTCAGTATTGCACAATTGCATTTAAAGTGGTTAGTCTCATTTACATTACATGGCAATTATTATTATAGCAATAGTTTTGAGTAACACCTTTGTGTGAAAGTGTAAGGTTTTGTGTGCTGTTGTTGTTGCTGTTGTTGCTGTTGCTGTTGTTGTTGTTGTTTTTGTGTGTGAGCATACAAACTTACTAACTTTTCTAGGCAAGCCAATAGTTGAGGGTGAGTATTGGATGTAAACATGATAAATACTTAGGGTCATGTGGGTTGTATTTATACACACCCGTAGCCAAGGGATTGCGGGAGATTCCTACACAATTAACTATGGAATATCACCAACTGTTTGATTGTCTTAACTTGTTTCCCTATATACACTTTATACTCATATGTATGTGGCCTAGCCTGAAGTCCAATTAAGATCACAACATCATTTTGTTTGTTTTTATATATTCTTTTGTGTAAAATTTTAACCACAGGAGATAAAAAATGGGTGTGCTAATTCAGTACATAGATTTGAAATCCCCAATGCAAATTTCTTGCTATGGGCCTACATGTACAGGTTATGTATTAGAATAGAGTGAAGTAGTTTAGGATTTATAAGCGCTCTGCCACTGAGCTAAGGCAACCACCCGGCGAACAAAATACAGAAATATTCTATTACTAGCCTCATAATGACTAGCAGTTTATCTCTATTGCTCTACCTTTCGATTATTTCAATAAGAAATTAAGCTGATGTCCATGCTTGAATTATTGAGAGCAACATTAGATGAATATCTGTAGAGGGAAATGTATTTATAGAGGAAGGAAGCTATTTGACAATGGATCTTCTAATAAGAACAATTGTGTATACATATGGCAAACTGGGTCATAATTAAGAGATTCTAGCCACCCTCCCAAAGTACGGTTCATTTAAAATGCTTGGAGCTTTAAAGCTTGTGAGACAACTATGAACATCTCTGTTTTCTGTCACAGTAGCTCTTTACTGTTGTTTCTGGCATTTTTTACACCTCTTAGGCTGGTGCTAATGTTAACATTAAGGTAACCTGCTTGTAACTTTTTCTGAAAGGCTAGCTTCACTTTTCCGTTAAGTCTAAAAAATTAAAAAAAGTAGGAAAGTGGTATTTAAAAAAAGGGATTTAGGGCAGCCTACATATGGGAGCTCACTAAGAAAAGTCAATGCTCTAAAAAGATAGAAACAAGAAAGCTCACTTGCCTTTTGGTGATCGTAGATCCGAAATCACTTCCTTTTTCATCAATCAATGATTATCAAATGTAAACAAAACAGGGAAAAAGCAGTGGAATATGGGTCCTCAAATTAGCTAAAATACTTTGTATGTTATTTTGGGTGTATTGACCTAAAATAATATTAATGATTTTTAATATTCATATTTAAATGGTAATGCTAATACAGTCAGGTCATATACATTCCAATTATGCAAGAAGAGAGAGAAGAAGCATTGTGAATTATAATTAACTAACCATTTACATTTGCTAACCATTTACTTTTGCTGAATATATAATTGGATGTGAATACAAACATATGTAGAGGGAATTAAAATTTGTGCAATTCATAGAATTACCTTATTCTTGCTTAATTATCACTTTAATGGAACATTTTCCTCTAAATATTATCAGTATTTTTACTTTAGATTGAGTAGTTAGTAACTAAAATGAACCATATTTTCTACTGTTGTAACTTTACAGTAAATGGAATACTATTTTTATTGTATTCTTTTGTCGTAGGACTCAAAGTACAGAGGAAAGTGGTGACAATGGAGGAGATACGGCAAAGTTACGGGGCTTACTAAGGTAATTTTTATTGTAAAATGTTGAATAAATTACATATTGTTGGAATTATTGACTTGTAGATTACGAAAAAAAAGGCATGACCAAACAAAATTGTAAGTAAGTATTTTATTGGCTCGGTGAGTTAAGCGAGCAAGACACTTTCAAATTTAATTAAAGCAATATTTTGATGTTTGTGTAATACATGCACGATACATTAGGACCGCTTTCTTCGCACATGCAACTACCTATGTAAATAGGTAAATTATCTTGGATGAATGAATGTATTGAGAGTAATAAACTTGTCAACCTGTTAATAATGACTTCAATTGGGCCTTGAAGACAGAACAAGCTTAGGCAGACAAAACTACTTCGCAAACTCCAGACCCATACAGTGTCAATATAGTTGTGCAGTAAACACAGTAGATGTAAATGCTGTCTTAACAATAGAAACTAAACATGCAGGGAACACTCAATGATACATAGTTTGAATGCCAAATTTTAACCACCAGCACTTAGTAACTTTTCAGCATAAGCAAAACTACCATACCACAAACCACTAATGGCACGCATGATTATCACATGACGCAAGTGGGCATTATACACAAATTTTAGTACCTACACGGAGCAGAAAGCTTTGTTGTTGTTTTTCAAAAAAATACCATCGGAAATTAATAATAACAAAAGAACAGTAAAACGTCTCAAATTGTCCTTTTAAATAAGTTTATATCTAAATCAACGGTTAATTGTCAGTTTCTCTAAAACTAGAGCATGACAGAGAATTACTGTATGATGTTTGGATTAGTAATACTTGCAGTTTGCCAAAATTACAGTATAATACGCTTATTCCTAGTTCAAAACAGTGAACATAGATTATTATACTGAACTGGAGTTAGTCCAATAACTCTTGCCACTTACAAAATATATTCATAGGGCAGTATTTCTCTGTATTATGAGTTAATTTAAGTTGGTTTTCCTATCAGATCTTGTGGTAGAGTTCTGTTGATTTAATTTTTATGCACTCCAGTCACTACAAGTTAGATGAGCTCTGATATTCGCAACATTATTATGGATCAAAGATATGTTCTGTGACATTTGTGCTTAATGCTTTGGATTTCAAGCATTTAAACTTAATTGGGCTCTTGAAGTGATCCTACAATTGTGAGTAAGTGAGCTAGCAAGGTTATTTAAAACAGCATGACACTAACTTAAATATACAATAATGACTTGAGGGACAGATTTTAAAACTAAACTTCTGATTTTTGCTTCTACTGTTCACGTAGAAGTTAACACATTGTTTTACTTTATTCAATAATAAAATTTCCACCATCGCGAACAAAAAATTGCAGGTTTTTCAAGTGGAACAGTTGCGGTGAGTGGCTACTACAATGTTGAAGAAAAATCAACATTACGAAATTGTAAAAAACTCAGCCAATATTAATAGGTGGGTTTGTTTTTTATCTTCAGGAACTACAGATCATTATGATGGTAAGAATAGCTTTATTGAGAACTACAAAAGCTTCATCTACTTGGAAAATTAATGTAAGTAAGTAATTTCATATTTTTGTTAGCTAATGGTCCACATATATGGACTGAATGATGTCTTCTTGAGCATGAAGTATAATTTTAACTTCTGGCAAACAAATAAAGGTAGCCATTCATTTGCTATTTGTTATTTTGCATACACGCTTAATGACAATAAGTATCAGAGGTGTTTTAATATGGTTTTAGCAAACCAAATTACTTATCTGACTCACAGCACTAGTGTCATACTAGTAGTAAGCTTGAGCACAAATTGCGAGCGAGCCTCCATAGTTAGGTTACGTAAGCTATAGTATTGTTATATAATTCATTTTAACTTGTATCACTCCAGTTACTAAAAAAAAATGGTCGACTGGCTTTTCTAAGGAATAATCGTCCAGATGTGAACTTTATCCTAAATTTATTTAAGGCATGCAACTACCGTAGTAGCTATACAAGCTATGTCAAGGCAACCAATAATAGTGTTATTGATACATTTACTTTCACTATTCTTTAGCTAAGCAGTAGCTGTAAAGCACAACATTTTCGCACACACTTGTTCACTGAAGAACTCAACACTTTTTCGTGGATAGACTATAAGACTGGATTTTCAAGTAAGAACAACACTGTTGCTAGGGCCTATAACAATGACAAATAGTGCATTAGATTACCACCACCATTAATTCAATGGAAAATGAACTCTAATTGAAATAACGCCCTTTAAATAATATCGTGAATTATTTCACTTGACTGCATCTGCAAAAATCGAAAGTGATGGTGAACAATTCTATTTTTTGGAATAATACTGGTAAAGATTGATAATCCAGAGGATTCAATTTAGTAATGTTTTGGACAGAGTTAACCACTGAACTAACAAAAAAATGCCAGGGTTACAGTGCAAAAATTACATAAGGATGTTCCAAACATTTTATATTAACAAACAAAATATCCCTGATTCTCTATTTGTTACCCCAATATAGTGTCTCACTCACTTCGCTTGCTTGCCAATTATATATTTATTATATTATTTATATAGAAAGTATAGAGTATGTTTATTAAAGGAAAATCTTATAGCTTGCTCACTAAGTCAGTGAAGGTACCTATTGGAGAATAAACCACTTATTGCTCTTGTCAGAGTGATTTGGCAAGATATTTCACTCCCAAGCTATATTTCACTCTATTTAACTTTTAGACATTTTTCACTGCCTCTGGCTCACTAAAATAAATTAGACTGCTTGTGAAATATTTCGCCTTATCACACTCTGACTCATGTACTAAGGATTATATATGCAACATACATAATATACATTAATTATATTATGTCTTATAAGATCATTTATTCTACCTGGATATGAAATATCAGCATGTCATCTCAACTCTATTGCATAAAGCTCATTACTCTCTGGTAGGCTAGTAGTAATAGCAATTGGCTTAGCTTAGGGTTTCTATGATTTTACAGCTACTTTCCACTAATGAAACCTACCTAACCAGGTCAGACAGCAGCTAATATAATATCAGCTGGGGTTGTGGGGAGCTCCTAGAGAGTTTTATGGCAAGATTAATACCATGAGTTACCAACTTTCAAATTACAGCAGTGAAGATATCTAGCCTAGAATATAGTATCACTCTCATTAGAGTGATATGACAAGATATTTCACTCTCAGGCTTTTATTTTCACTTTGCCTCTGACTCATGAAAATAACTTAGCCTGATCATGAAATACTTCACTATATTATCATACTCTGATTCAAGCTATAAGTATTATTATACTGATTTATAATAGCAATAATGACATAATATTTGATGATCCCGTATGTTGTGGCAATGTCCTGCTTATCTAGCCAATATTACAGCAATTACCGCGATTAAACATAAATAACAGTGCCACAACCCCTAATTATATTATTTAAAGAGTTATTCTTCAATCAATAAATTTCTATTAAGACACTTGGCATTATAATATGGAATTTTTATATTAATGAAGCAATAACGTTAATTGAACAACAGAAATTATTAAATCTGTCCAAACATTAAGCTGTCATCCATATACCTTGCTGGAATGCATACCAACAAACAATACTGCTGTTCTTAATATAGCTGTCTTGTTTTTATATAGCACCATCAGATTTGTTTTATCTTTCTTGTGACATCATAACCTTGAATTAGTTTTTTAATTCTTGTCAGACTTGATGCACTTTTATCATAGTAGACAAAGCAGCAAATAAATAAAATATTTATAATATGTTGTAGTATTAAAAAAATACATTACACTAATTCTCCTACTAATTATGTACCAAGACACTACCACTACTACTACTATATAAACAATAATAGTAATAGTAATAGCTAATAAAAAGTATTAGTAACGTAGAGTACATATTAATAAATTAATCCACTGAAAAGTAGTGTCGCTAAACTTGGGAAAGCTACATTTTTTCAAGCAGGTCTATTCATTTTGATTTGTCATTACTTTTAACAACATTTTATAAATTCTTCATGTTATTGATATTATATTACTCCTCTATTTTAATAGGTAGGAGAATGTCATCTTTTGATTGCATTTGACATGCATAGCTGAACATTAACTCAAATTTACTAATCTGAATATAATGTAATAACAAACTACATATTCTGTATTTCTATATTATTATTATACAAGTTTAATCTGTTATCATTATACAATGAAATTGTTCTGTTTTGAATAGCGCAAGAAATAATGCCATTTAATGCAGTAAAATGTGGTTAATTGAAAGGGAATCAGCCTGCTATTATTGTGTGACTGGTTACGCATGGAAACATCATAATAGTGTACACTGTAACAAGCAAATTACTGCTTCAAGTGAATTTTCACTTGCCTCATCAATAAGAAAATCACTACTTAAAGCAAACAATCTCATACTTGTAAACTGAATGCCCTAGTGCCAAATTGTTTCTCAGTAGTTGAGAGGTTTTACTACAACAATAAATTGGTAACCACAAAGTAGGCAGTGAGTGGTATAATGTTATCTGCCCTCCAGTGGTAAGAATGGTCACATTACTTTTATATATTTGAAGTAGTTTGATGATATTAGTGCAGCCAAGTTGTGATAATTAGTTATATGATGTAATGAAAGAGAAGTTTATGGAAATGCAGTGTAGCGATGATACCCTTGCACCCCTTTGGGAGCGTGCCAAGAAAGGTGAGAAACATCTCTTCATTGTTGATGGCTTACTGATGATGACATCCACACTTAACTCATTCTCTCATGCTCTTGTTGTGCCCAAGCAATTGAGGCACAATGTTCTCCTTGCAGCCCATGAGAGTCTCGGTCATGGTGGTTTGAACACCACCAGGTCCTTGATCAACAGGCATTTTACCTGGACCAATATGGCTTCTGATATATAATAAATTATTGAGTACTTCATGTATTGAGCAGTTTAAAAAAATATGATTATTGTAAGCTTTAGCTCTGTATAGCTAGTCCTCCTGTCACACTACATTAATACAAACATGTAGGCTGCTACATAACTATATCAGTTTGTATTACTCATAAGTATAAGAGATCACAACAAATTGTGCTTGATCTCGTTTTGCCTTCTGAATGTTGATCAATTGACTCGTTATTTTCTTTATTCTAAAATTTATTTCTAAGGTCTTATTATGAATATTCAAATCTTTATTATGATAACTGGGGCTATTGTGCTTTCGTGGGGAAAAACATAAAGAAACCAGCTAAATTCCCATAAATGAAACAATTTTCCCCAATATTAAGTACGCCTAAACAAAACTTGAAGGAACAATAGTAGGAAAAAATTAATTGTGATTTTGCCTTGGGCGCTTCTGAGGAAATCACAAGGAGAGATAATTATATATAATCTATAGCTCTGACGAACTTCACAATTTCAACACATAATTGATGCCGTTATGCATTTTGTAACCGCTTTCTACCTACTTACTTTGTGTTTTGCTTCACCAGGTAATCTGTGCAAATTTATATTTCCACTTTTAAGTCTTTTGTATTGTCCATAGAGCAATTTTATGAAATTTTGGACTGTTTCGATGATTCTTCAGAGTTCATTTGTGTCAATGGAGTGAATAATATCATAATATGGGATATTATGAGAGGTAGAACTTTAATCTATTCCAAGAGTTTCCATCAATATAATGAAATAGGAACTAAATATCAACAGTCTGTTGGATCAACTAATACAACATCTGGAATCAGCAGTGTTAATTCTACACATATCACTTCTACTCTGATGGTAACTGGTCACCTTCTCAGTGAATATTCAATTTTATGCAATAATGTGATAAAAGAATTTAATTTATTATCCCCTCAAGGTATGACAATGTAGAATAATTTAGCTACTGTGTTCTGCTCTTGCAATGTACCTAAATAGAATTTTGTTATGTCTACACTTTTTGCAGAAAATTTGCTGCCAACTTCCTTAAAAATAGTTCCAAACGAAGATATTGAGGGAAACTCATTTAATTTTACTGCTTTTTGGAATTCCAGTGGTATTCATACAGATGTGGACTATCTGATTTCTATATATTCAACAGAATACCACTCCTTAGTTTTACACACTGTTATTGAATCTTCAACCTATTTTTCCCTACTGATAAATAATACTAAGTACAACATCAACGTTTCAGTCTGTTCTAATAGTTCCTCAACTTTTTATTTTGGTAACATTCTTCAACAGTAGTACAAGTTGATGTTCAATCAATGTTTTATATACACTTTAGGTAGATGTCCTTTTATTACGAGTGATCAAGATATATATTTGGAGAACTATATCACTGATGTTTCTGGTGCTATACAGGCGTTGTTAACTGATGCTTCAAATAACCAATCGTTTCTGTTGGAATGTAGTCCAACAGGAGAATGGAACTGGACTACTGGAAATTCTGGAACCACCACAGCATTGTTAAATATAACCAGTATGTATTTCATCATCATTAACATGTAGATAATTATATTTATGTCCTGCTAATAATAATTATAATTAAACTGATGTATATTATATTCTTCAGAAACTTTCAAGACTGAAGAAGTGAGTTCAATCTTGATTTATCACTGTTACTGACGGAACAATGGCTGGAATTAAACTACAAGGGTGTAAATTTGAAAAACAGTATTTTAAATATATTTACCAGATATAATTTATTTTAATAACGAACATGGTAAGAATTATCTTTAAACAGCTGCAGTTAGAAACAAAAAAAAAACAAAAAACAACAGCACAACATGATTTTTCTGACGGAACTTACTTATAGTCCCAATACTAATCTTATTTTGTAAACCAGTTGTACTATTATATTTTAATCAATAGCTTTGTTGTTCATTTAGAATCTGGAGAAACAAAATTGTTCAATTTTTTCTATGGAAGTTTTACAGGGTGGAAGTATTGAGTCGATAGTTACAGCAAGCATTGCTGCCACTACCTTTCTCGTAGGAGTAACTGTGGGAGTATTTGGAACAAGTGTGATAATGATGCTTGTCAGAAGAAGAGAAAGGGTCAGAACAACTCAACATGCTATTGCTCCAGTTTATGAAGAAGTGAACAAAGCAGTTAAACTTTCAGTATCTCCCAACATTGCCTATGAACAAGTTTCCGAAATAACTGTACATTAGAATAAAAGCACAGTGTTTTGTATTTCATAGAAATAAGTCTGGAATTAATGTGTGTGAATATAAACATTACTATCATTGTGCATCCTTATGTACTGTTTCTATCTGTTCACCAATTATTATCATTAACTTGTCAGATATTAACTTTTATTGTTAAAAGAAGAAAACTTTCAGTATCAGAGTATTCACTAAAGTTTTATGAACAAGAAAAAAAATAACAATTTGGTATGATATACATCACAAGACCATGCATGAATTCTCTACTTTCAGAAAATGTTTAAAATTAAAACAGCATTACATTAATTTGCAGAGACAGATCATAATCCCAACAAATACTGGCTAATCTTTGTAGTAGCACATTAAATAAGTCATAAATTGATTATTGCAAAACCATTGTAGCAAACGAAAAGAAAAATTAAAACCCTGAATTTGTTAAGCAGTGTAATCAGCTGCGATAAATGTAACAGATACTGTCCGAAGACAACTACTGTAATCAGTATGTCTATATTTCACCAAGTACAGAAAACACTAAAACTGAAACAAAATTCAATCAGCCCTTGTTCTGACTGAACAAAAAAAAATAAACATAGGTATTGTAGAGATAATGGGAATCCTGTTGTGTTAGGAGTTTCTAAAAACATAATACTACTATAATTCTTGATTTGATCTTAATTATTACTATAAAAGAACTAAAACTAAAATTTGTCATTTGTTTATGATGTTAATAACTAAAAAGAATACAAAATTAAGTATTGCATGTGCAATTATGAATAACAATAGACCTGCTACTAGCTAGCTACTAGAAGGATTAGTGAAGTGAGTACAACAAAGAATGGTCAACCAATAATTAGGTTAAATTCTAATTCTTTAGGTATAGATAAATACATGTAGCTATATTAATCTAACATGTACTACTTAAAATATCGGGAAGTGAAATTTAACAGATTTAAAATAATCTACCGATATAAAGAATCTATTCAAAAAGAAAATTGCCCTTGGTCTGTTGAGAGTGAAAATGTAGGTAGCAGTACCCCTTAACAGTATAAATATAAGATAGGAATGTTCGTTTGCTGGCAGGTTGTCTAGCTCAGTGACAGAGCACTAATGAAGCGAGCGGTCCAGGGTTCGATGGTGGTGATATATATTTAATAATTACTATAATAATCCATCATAGCTAACTCCAATTAATAACTTGGAAAGAAAAATAGACACCTTGAAATTTCATTAAAAATTTGTCATCCACTAGCCTATGCATATTATCTGAGAGTATACTGAAACTCATTATTTATTCTGTCTACTATTATGATTTGTGTCAAAAAATTGATATATCTAATATAGCCCCAACTATTCTGTCATTTGTAAGGACTATTATTATTATTATTATTATCATCATCAACCGCAACAGTAAGACAACAAAGTTGTTTTAAAAGTAAGCATTTAGCTCAAGTATAATAATATGTGCTTGTTATATTATAGTGTAGCAGCTATAGTTAAGTGTTTTTAGTGGTAATAACATATTAGTTTAACAATTGCTTCATACACATCATGCATAGGACAAATGGGTGGCGGGAGGGAGAGGCACTGTTGAGAGTGGGGAGTGACTGTCCTCCCGCTCCCTTGTCTCCATCACTGGCATAAATCTTGCATGATTTCTGTTGAATCCTTGTAAGAATCATGACTGAAGTTGAATATTATTCAAACACTTCTTGGATGGTCATGATCTATCTATGATCTATCAAAGAAAAATGTATTACCTAATCTACATTTTGGTGATCCTAAAAACGTCCATAATTTTGAGCAAGATTATATTCTATGAACAACTTTCAACATATAGTGAAACAAAACTTTTAAATATAACATGCATGCATGCATTCCTGCATACATACATACATACTATTGCATAAAGGGTTTCATCATTGATATACACTTTCTAATGTGATCATGATAATAAAGGAAGTATATCACTGATATGAAACCCCTTACCAGATCATTAATTCTGTGTGATTGTACATTTAACGATATAGCAAACTTTAACACTTTTCAACAAACTTACTAGATCAACAGAAGAGTTTACATTTTCAACACATGCTCATCTTCAGAACAATTAATTTTGAGGTCATCACATGCACACTACACACCTAGCACATGTACATACATCTCTAATATAGCTAGCTATACAATAGATAGGATTGTATTTCAATTATCCGAAAATACAAATGCGTTATTTAGCAACCATGTTCCAGGTGTACTTCAAAGTGATCCTAGTCCAAACAATTATAGCTTTGATAAAAGTGCTGAGTAGCTACAAACCAAGACTTTATTAGGCAATGATGTACCTTTCACTTTGCTGTGTATAGTGCAAGTTATAGTTTGTATGATAATTCTATTTAAAGATTTAAAGCGTTATTTCTCAGATTTTATGGCAAAATTTTGCAGCTAATTTAATTTAAGTTGAGAACTGAGAAATATTGCATATAATTATCACTCCACGTGGATGATACTTGGAAATTAATAGTAATAAAAATTGCCATCTTGATCATCTCCATACCTGCACTCAATTAGTGGTGGTGAGCGCATGTAATCAATCACTGCCATAAACTTACTATGGTAAATAAGCCTGAACATTATTTGAAAACAATACTTGGCACTTCATATAGTATTTAGTACTTACCAATGATAAATCTAGGATTCATGACTGCTACTTGGCATTTAAATGTCATGAGATGTAGTTGAGCATGAATAAAAATACGTACATAAATCTTTTTAGTTCAGATGTTTGCTATCGTAAAACTAATTAATCTAATTTAATCAATAAAGACTGGAATGCTTTGGAATTCATTTGTTTCCGCAAAATTTTGACCTCAATTAAATGATGGGTGCAGCAACGTACTTGACTGAAACCAAACAGAAGATTCCTCTTGTATTAATTCATCCCCAAACATCATTTAAACTATACAGTGGTGTAAGAAGGGGGAGGGGCTCTTGGGGCGGGAACCCTCCGCCCCCTCCCCCCTCCCCCCTCCCCATGATTTAAAGGCACAATCTGTTGAGGTGATTTCTCACATATACAATTTGAACTACAAACATTGATGACCTTTCATTCCTTATTTGGTTTAATTATATTCACAGCTTCCCTGGAGTCCATATTTGGTTTAATGGTATTCACAGCTGTGATGACCACTAGGATAATTGAATTCAACTAAAGTATTTTTAGCAAACCCAAATGCTAATCTACTAAAGCATTTTTTCCTGCAATGTAAAATTAATCAAAGTTTTGCTTTGATGATGATGATTGTAATAATAGTAATAATAATAATAATAATAATAATAATATTATTATAATAATAATAATAATAATAATAATAATAATAATAATAATAATAATAATAATAATAATAATAATAATATAATAATAATAATAATAGGTGCCATTAACTGCTATCTTCAATTTATTTACAATTTCCACAAGTGGTCTACCATCCTCACACCTCATGTTTCAATGTCTTCCTCGAGGCTAGTGCAATGAGATGCTCAGATTGTAGAAGTTTTCATAGCACTTAAGACAAGTCTGTGTGATCACTGTAAGTTGTGCATTCCTTGTAACTCTGATTATTTTCTTCTCAAAATGGATTCCACAGGCATTGGAGCAGTGCTCCAGTGTACTCAGAGATGGATTGTGGAGACCTATGTCTTTCTTCTCAAAACAATAGCAGGGCCCCCAAAAGTACTCTGCCCAGGATTTGGAAGGATGGCATGGTATACATGTATTAACTATTTTGCACATTGTCTTTATGTCAGGCATTTTAGAGTGGTGATTGACCACAAGCCATTGGTCAATTTGATGAAAGAAAAACTAAGAAACAGCAGACTTTTGCTGAAGTTGTGGATTTCACATTTGATAATGAATACAGAGAAGGTGTATGGAACTATGCGGCGGACTGCCTGAGTAGGCAATACACTAAGACAGACCCTGAGGGAGAAACTTCTACTTGGACAGGGGAGATGTAGGTACATGCCTACATAAGAACAATCGAACATTGTATGTGTGTATGTATTATGTAAGTGAATGTTATTTGTAAATTAAGCACTCATAAATGTTCCTTAGTCACATGAGATGTGTTGGTATGCAATTTCTTGTTCTGATTATGTACTTGTTGGCACTTCTATGAAAGCATTGTCACTTTGTGTGTGTGTCAGTTATTCTTGTGCTATTTTCCAATTTAAATTATTATGTTCAAATCCAACACAATTCGTTGAAGTCGAAAAAGGACCTGGTGACAGCGCTAACTACCTGTGAGGAAGACTTAGTGGAGTTAACTCCCACTTACAACCAATCGTGCGCCCACACTGTTTTTGTACATCTTATTGTAAAAAAACAAACAAAAAATGTAAATCAACAAAGTTTAGTGAAGGGAGTGAAACACATGATTCATAAATCACATGTAATGATAAACTGATCCTGTCTGCTATCTTTGTCCATTTCATACAAAATGACATAATACGTGTACACATATAAATGCATACATATTATACATTATAAATATGATATATTGTGATAGAGAAACTTTTTGTAGTATTTATCCATGATTGAACATCCTCCCAACTTTCAATGTACTTTTTATCTCAGCAGCTGCTATTAAGTTTGTTTCCAGTATATATCAGGTAGATAGCTTTCCAACCACTAACATAGGATACATATATTTTAAACAGTAATAGCACGGAAAACTTGGTATTCAGGATTAAAAGCACGAATGTAGCGAGAAAATTTTATCACCAAACAAATACTTTTTATCCCAATACTATGTTAATACTATAGACATTCATTTCTGTAGCATTGCAATGTTGCAAAATAATAATCCATTTGATATACAAAATGTTTCATAGTAGATTACATTTCCAAAACAAGTAGGATTTCATATAGAATGAGGCACATTCTGCTGTATTTGACATAAGAGAGGTTGAATTGTCCACTGTAGAAAGCTTAATTTGAAATAGTAAAGTCAATATTTACTTTTTAAATTTTAATTGTTTATTATATTCATTACATATAAAAACCACATTTAGGTAGACATAACAATCATTTGTTAATTTTTTTGATAAGAAAGCACTACCACATTAAGATTTAATTGAAGCTTGTGACTTATGATATCAATAGTTACTCCTTCAGCATTCTGTTGTTACAGTTTTTAGTTATTGAAATCTGTTAATTATATAGAGCCTAGTATCCCCCCCCCCCACCCCCAAATAAAAACAACAACACTATCTTGTGTAAGATTAGATTAATTTTTTTTGGTATTTTATTGATGAAAACATGTTACAGTAATAATAGGTCATAAAATTACATAAAAATATAGTAGCAGAACAAATAATCACTATGAAATTATTACTGGATTATTGTACATAAAATTAGTGTTGCAACTGTAACAAATATTGTTTGTTTGTTTGCAGTGTCACTAGAGTTCATTACTGCATCATCTTTATTAGTAGACATACGATTATTTTTAGTGGTTGATATATTTTGTTCATTAGTTGCTACAAATGTGCTATCAGTGACTCCCTCCACAAGGTCACAGTGTTCTGAGTCTCATATTCCAGATTGGAATGTACTCTTCTTTCATTACCCTCATAAGAACATGTAACTTGCACATCTGAATTACCAGTCACAATGAAAATAGATGTTATAGTTAATATGGTTCTGTCAATACACATTGCTAGTTCCTTCACTGTATATTCACTGGACAAGACGACTTTACGACTGCCAACTACATCACTGGATGTGAAGTTAAAGAGTGGGCCATTGGACTGTATAGAAAGTGAAGAATGGTTGGCTCTACAGATAAAAATATGTGTTGAAATATTTCCCACTACACGATAAGATAAAATGTAATCCAGTACTAAGTCCATGTTAGAGTTACTATTACCGGGAGTACTTGCTTGAGACCTAGACACATTAGACACCGGTCCTGCACGTACTGTTTGACACAATGAGCCACTACTACACGTGATATTAAAACTAGAAGGAACTGGTCCCATGAATGACACCAGTATAATAGAAGCCATAGTTCTGTTGTGAGTCGTTAGAGGTTCAGATGATAGAAGCAGTGCAGTGTATATAAAGTCAGCTTTTTCAAGCACTTTTGAAGCACCAATTTCATCATTGCTATGAAAGCCTGTAAGACGTTCTTTATTGTATTGCCACTGTATGAAGCGTCCCATCACATTGCAACTGAAGTAGTAGTCAGTGAACTCATTGGTATTTACTCCTTTAACAAAATTTAGTTTAATAGATTCACTTGCAGCAGTTGCAAGAATGACAACCGTTACAATTGATAGAAAATGGATTTGCATGTCCTACAGTTAAAAATATAAATGATAAGATTTGTTAATATTTATTACTATTTATTTCCTACAATTATTTTCTGCTCGTTCTGGCACTAAAGTTTTGAGACTAAATATAATGAATGTGTAAGCAATTTTATAGCTGGGCTAATTTACTTGCATAACTTACTTATAGCTGTACAAAGAGAGTCGAGGAGGCAATTGGATACACTAGCTTCAATCACAAAACTAAAATGCAACAATTACTTATTAAAAATGTAACAGCTAAATAACTGTTTCATAAATAGTTATCAAGATTAACCCTTTCACCGTTTATTTATTTTTCCATGAATTTTGAACAGGTAAATTAACATCCCTAATTTTTATTATATCTAGGTAGTATTTTCATAAACTCCCAACAACTATATGTCTGCAGTAGGCTGTGGACCTAATGAACATGATAATGTGGTTTTAGTTCTCTAGCAACTAAGTACCAAAGTTTTACATGTAGTCATTGCTTTGTTGTTTGAAATGTTAAACCATTTTTCATGAAAAACAATCTACTCTTTTTTCTTTTCCAATCATGTGAAAAATGTATATTAATGTATACAATAAAGTTATAGAAAAATAAAATCCAGCTATGTAATGAAATGGATTTGCATGTCCTACATTTAAGATATAATAAGATTTGTTATATTTATGACTATAAGTTTACTACAACTATTTTCTGCTTGCTCTAGCATTACAATTTTGAGACTTAATGAATATTTATTGTGAGCGATTTTATAGCTGGGCTAATTCACTTGTCTGTAAAAAGAGTTGAGGAGGCAATTAGATACAATAGCTTTAATCACAAAATTAGATGAAAATATTACCTATTTAAAAATATTATAACGGCTAAATAGCTAATTGTTTTATAAAAAGTTATCAAGATAAAGAATACACAAAAAAAAGAATGCCTCCCAGTCAGTTACACTTAGGCTATATAATGTTCTTTTAGATATCCTGAGGGGCCAAAAAAACGGAGAAATAAATCTTTGCAATTTATTTTCTAGTAGCCGATAAAATGATAATCTTTTAGTAAATTTTGCTATGCTCTTAAATTGAAACTACTGAAAGGAAACACTCATTTGAAATAACAACAAAACCTTGCTAATACTGTTATAGATGAAACATTATCATTTTAGCTATGTTAACTCACCTGAGTTCGGGACGGAATTGTTAAGCTCAGAAACGATAAGCTAGAACATTCATTCTGCGTGGTACGCCCTTTTTTATACCATTAGAAGTAGAAGATTCGGGAAAAACCCAGATAAAACCCCGCTGGAACAACTAAGGTGGCTTATTCGTGCGACTTCCTTCCGTCCTATGTACATTCTACTTCTGTCGCAATTTCACCACTTCCACCGTAATACCGTCCCACTTCCATTCTAATTCTATCGTATTTTACCCGGGACGGAAATGAGGTGGAAGGCGAGCATGAGTATAATATTTTTAACCGGTTGCTCTCACTCATCAGTTGGCGGAGTATGGAGGACAGGCGAGGCTTTTCTCGGCAAAGTTCAAAGCAAAATAGTTCATTTTGAGACTGCCTGAAAGATTAAAGCTAGATACAGTAGTCTTATAGCTGGATAAGCAACATTTTAATAAACTTTAGTAACTTCATGCAAAATTGTTGCAAAATTGTTCTCCAGTACTCATGATTATTTTGTGAATTCTATGGTTATTATTGTATGTGGCTATTATTGTCAATGATGAACTATGGCATAACTGTAGCAATAGCTAGCTAGATAGCTAGAGCCAACTAAATGGAGATTTATGGGGAAATAGGATGAAATTTGGAGGATTTCCACATAGTGTTATGGATAATATGGTTAATTTCGTTCTTCTTATGCTAGCATACCACCGCTAATTGCTGTAAACAAACTATTTTGCTTTAAAATTCTTCCCAGATAAGAGAAATTACTAGCAGTCAATTATAGCATGAGAGTATTTTCATTTTGACCTCAATATTTTATAACATTTTCTTAGCAAAATATGTCATTTTCCCTTCAATTATTAACATATTTACACAATTTAAGTTAGATGTCTTGTTAGTAAAAGTTAAAATAATCCCTCCCTCCCTCTCTCACCTCACCCACCTACACTGCACATAAGAAGCCCTATCAATACATATTGGCTTATGGTTTCTTCACCTTTGGATATAATAGCATTATCTGATGCAACAACCTCACTGTCAACTAAAAAGCTGCTACTACAAAAGTAATTAATAAAAACCATTGAAATGCTATTATAAACAACAACAAATAAACAACAACAACAACAACAACATACATCCTACCACATTGCAGATATGTAATGATTTGTAATTATTCATAGGAAATAAGGTGCTCTCAGATAAAAAATATTTTTATATAAAATAGTCTATAAATTGTCACAATAACAAATTAAACTCAAATTTTGTAACTCATAGGATCCAAATTTTCAAAAAAATGCTTCAAGGACAAACCACACCCAGTAATTGCCACTTTCACAATTAACATAACCACACCCTGAATATTACGTAAAATGGATCATTTTATTATAAATAAATTAAATGCAAATTCTTTTTGCACTAAGTAAGTAGCTATTCATTGAAAAACGTATTGAATTTAGATTGCGCTATGACAAAATGACACAGTCCAAAAATTAAGGACTGTCCTTCATATCAGATTCAAGGACAGTTGGAGCCTACCACAAATACAAGTTAAAGTCACATTTCACAGAATGATAAAGCCTGTTTGATAGTTTTTGTTGTGAGCGTGTTTATATATTATGTATTGTATTATTAACTATAATATGTTGTTTCATCTATAAGAGCAAATACCGTGACTGCTTCATATTGTTTTCCTTTAGTGTGTTGTTATATCAGGATCATCAACTTAACAGAATAGGATATGCTACATTGTGAATAACTGCAAAGATTAAATTGTGAAGTCATAGAAAATTTAATCCCAGAAAAAATGAGAAAATAAATAACCCACTTATTCATAGCTAACGAATTCCATTGCTAAGCTAAATTCAACAGGCCATCAGAAATGGCCATGAACAAATCAGAACCACCAGACCAGTATCCATTATCATAGTAAGCAGTTGTGGGAGAGAGATAAATTTACTTGCATGCTTAATCATTCGCTTCATGAACATAGTACCTTTTATGATACAATGTCACAGAAAGGAACGAAACAATGACAGGACATTTCGTTCTTAGAATGAATTGAGTGGGATGCAGCGGCTATCAATTTACTGACCAGACCTGATGTATTTTTTTGGACTAACTTTGGACTTAGAATTAGGAAATCTCGTCCAGTTTAAAATGGAGACCACATCCATCTTCCTGAAGCAGGCTGCCTATTAGGATCCTGCTATATATAAGTAACTCATAGGATCCAACTTTTCAAAAAAAATGCTTCAAGGACAAACCGCACCCAGTAATTGCCACTTTCATAATTAACATTACCACACCCTGAATATTACGTAAAATGGATCATTTTATTATGAATAAATGCATTTTTTCACTAAGTAAGTAGCTATTCATTGAAAAAAGTATTGGATTTAGATTGCACTATGACAAATGACACAGTCCAAAAATCAAGGACTGTCCTTCATATCGGATTCAAGGACAGTTGGAGCCTACCACAAATACAAGTTAAAGTCACATTTCTTGATTATTTCATCATACAGAATGAAAAAGCCTGTTTGATAGTTTTTGTTTTGTTTTTTGAATAATAAATTTCTGGTGTATATACTTTGCATATGATATTAATGACAGTTGATCACATTTTCCTATGTAGGTATGACTTACAATCCTCCACTTGAACGTAACTATAAAGTATAAAAATATTATAGTCAACATATGTATAAAAAGGAATGACAGACTAATCTAGATACATCCTAGGCATAAAGTTGAGTTATTCATTGGATTAGATCATAAGTAGCTAGATATGGTTTGCACTACAGTTTGTCTATAATCCCCCACAACACTTGCCACAATTGGATATATTTAATTCTGGATACCTGCAGTATAACTGTAATGTGATATTTAATTAGACCATGTTAGAAGTGTTATGGCAAGTTGAAGTACATTTTCATAATAAAATGGACAACAAATGTAATTTGAAGTTAAATGTTTAAACTTTATAAACTGTGCTGAATTGTTAAACAAAGAGGATAGATTATAATAGCAAGTTGACCCCTGAAGAGGACATTGGCAAGAAGTCGAAATGTCGGGTTAAGTTATAATTAACTATTATTGGCTGTTAAAAAAAGAAAAAAATTGCTATTATTATAATTATTTCAGCTGAGAACGAGAGGATAAATTATTGGATTGTAGCCACTACAGAGTAAAGACTCAAACATACTGCACATTCATCAATATGTTGCACTTCAAGGGGTGAAAACATCCTACAGTCTGTTTCTAGGCAGAAAGTTGATGATTGCATGACCTCCTTTCTAGTTTGACCCAGACCTGGTGAATTATGAGAAGAGAGCAATGCTGCATAAAAGATTAAAAAACAAAACAAAAACTAATAAACAAGTAAACAAAAAAATTTAATTTCTTGAGTCTTTGGAGTAACCACTATGAACAATTTTGTGAAAGCAATGGTTTGGTTAAATGGTTTACTTCATCAAATTACAATTTCAAGTTTGCAACTTTGGATATACACACTGCAACCATTTTGCATTGTTTTAAATAAAAATAAACCCCTTAGTTTGGGGGTATTTTACTTTTGGTAAGAATAACTAAAACTAAGCTGTAGAAAACATGAAAACTGAACCATAATGTTTAGAAGACAGTAAATTTAATGAAAACGAAAACTATTAGTGGAATTGGTGACAAAAACTATAGGTAAGTATTTCATTGCAGTTAACCAGTTAACCAATAATCATGCCATAATTAGGGTTGTCATTAAGTAAAAAAATTTAAACTAAATAATATTATATTTTACCCAAGATTTCATAGAAATATTGAAGTTTTTTTGGGAAAAAGGTACATGTATTACTAGAAGTCACATTACAGAAGAATTGAGAAGCAGCACAAATTAACTAAAACTTATTCAATTGATAGCAAAACATTTCACATTGTATTACAGTGATAATAATAATTAAATATTAAGTGATCATTAGGGGGGAAATTAAAAAAATATTTTAGTATAAATAACAGTCTAGCAGTTGCTGGTACTGTAAGGAACCTAGGCACTTAACCATTCACACATTCACATAACACTTACATTATATTATAACACACACACATACACACAACACACACACCACATTATCACAGATGCACACATTGACTCCCTCAGCACGAAGCCACAATAGTTCACAGTTGGGTTTGTGGTTAAGTAAACTAAAAGGTGTTAATCAGATGCAATAACTGCGTGATCGTGTTACCTTTGTATCATTTTGACTTCTTTAATAAACTGCAAAAGCAAAGTAATTTAAATAAATAAAATATTTTATTATATAAAAGATCCACCCAAGTGTTACCACCTGTCCATTGTTCTTCCCAGCCCAAATTAACAGGGGGAGGCTGCACAACTGCTCTACATAGGGTAAAGGTGGGGGCTCAGGAGGCTCAAGCCCCCCCCCCCCCCCCCCCCCCCACCCCCCCCCCCCCCCCAACTCAATCTCTCTTGTGTGTGGTCACTGTTAGACTTTGTGAATTCATTCCAACTGCAGCATCGAAACCCAAGGCAGTAGCTAGTATAGTAGATGTGTGTTACAGTTGTATTAGCAACTCTCTATAGTTCTCTATAACCAAATGCTAGCTAGCTAACCACCACCTATGCATTAGTAACAGTGATAACCATCCATAGCAGCGACCCTATCTGCTGCACTTACACTATATCTATAGAGTTTTCTACTATTAAATTCACACAAATCATCCTATAATAAATCAATTTTCATCAGAATAGTTGAGCTAAGAGACTAAGACAGGATTGAAGTCTGTTTGAGATATTGGCTAATAAACAATGCCTCATGTCTATGGTATAATGGGGTTAGGAGTTTGTGTATAGTGAGTTGTGGACCTATTCTCATTTTCTCTCAATCAATACATCTAATTAATCCAAGTAAGTGTGAACTCCTAAGCTCTACCTTAGTTTTGAAACTGTCAAACTCTATAATAAGCTCTGAAGTTCTGTTTTAAGGTATATGTGTGTTCTAGGGAGAGGGAAGGAGGTAAGGGTGTTAGGAGATGTGAGGAGGGAGGTGAGGGTATTAGGAGAGGTGATGGAGGGAGTTAAAGAGGGAGGAAGGGAGGGAATGAGGGAGACAGGGAGAAGAGAGTGATGGGAGGGAGCAATTTGTACACTATTGTACTAAAGATTATTTTTTTATGTTAATGACTGATATAAATTATAATATTTGTCTTTAGAATTATGAATCTCTTATGTGTTTAGCCATCTTTAATTTATCACTATCAATTTGGATGTTCAATTTCTAACAATGTACCACGATTAAATAATCAAAACATCATTGATTTTTATTTTTACTGCTACGGAGTTGGCGTAACTTTTGCAATGGGAAGTAAATAGTGAATCTTTAGGTGGTTTTAATCAAGATCAAATTAGACGAGTTCTTCCTGACCATATGAGACAGGATCTGAGAAAACAGCCCACTTCATGCAAAACATGAAATTGAGATACAGGCAAAAACATCGAGTTGGGCATAGAAATTAGAAATTTTTTATTTGTTCATACCCCTTTGCCTACCTTCTGACAAAATTTGAAGTGTCAACGACAAGTATTTCATGGCGAGCGTGTCGTTAGAAATGCCGCACTCCTTTCTCTTGCGGTCTTTCAAACGCGTTTTTCTCAATTTTTTCGAAATAGCGTGGTAGAACATGTGAAACTTTAACGGCTCATAACTCGAAAACTACTGATAGCCTGCTAATTATTTATGGCTCATTTTGAAGGTAATTTTAAGGAGTACATAGCAAATACAAAAATAAAATTTTGATGGAGTGCTCCAAGTGGGCTGTTTTCTCAGATCCTGTCACATATATCCTACTTTAAATATTCTGCTGGGTTGCTGTCTTCACAAATGAGTGACAATCAAATGTATAATATTTTATTCTGTTGTTATGATTACACCTAATACAGACATGAATAATTTTACTGTCAGTTGTTTTAGTCATCTTGTAAATCATAAGCCTGCAGGCAGTGTTGAGCATGGAAAGGTGACAACCATGTGTCTGAATTGTGACCTTCCAGTAGCCTTTACTTTACCTGACCTGATACAGGAAATCCCAATATTTTTCCAGTGGAAAAGGATACAATGGTATGTCTAGTGCTTGTATATCCAGGGAATAAGTGTGTATGTGTGTATTGCTAAAGAATAGCACAAATAAACTAAATAAAAGCGTTATAATGAATTAATATTACTAGCGGCTAGCATTCAAATTTAAATTTCAGTCAGACCAGCTTGCTTGACATTTTGTGCTGAAATACATCACTTTTTAAACATAGGTTAATAATATTAAATTTCACTAAGTATGCAATGATCAGAATTTTTCCTAGTTTTCTTATAGCTGTTTTATTTTATTTTTTCATTGTTGTTGTTCATGTGAAAATTCTAAAAACTACACTTCATCATTCAACAAAATATTTTTTAAGTTATGGTAAATGTCCAAAGGAATATTAAAACAGCTAATATTGAAAAAAGTGACATATTATAATTAATTAAATATAAACAATAATTTTAAATTAACATTAATAAATCCACAAGGTAGCCAGGACTTGAGGATAATGGCCTGAGAAATGTTTATAGTAGTTCACGCTCTCTATCTGATGTCATTAACTTACATGCCAGTCTCATTCACTCATCCTGTCTTGTGTATTATGTGAATGAACTTGTGTGTGAGATGCGTGTGTTGTGGTGGTTGTGTGGTGTAGCGGTTGTGTCGGGCATGAGGTTCTGAGTTTGAGCCCCACTCCAGTAAGTTTCCATCTGGTATTTTCTTCTCCTGCCTCCCACAACCACCCCACCAGTCCACCCAGTGTGATTAGGTACCTGGAATTTTCTGGGGTGCAAATTCACATGTGTGCATTTGACTACATGCACAAGAAGCTAGACTGATACAAGGTGGTTTATGGTTCCTTCAATTATAAAGCCTATCAGATGCAATAACTTCACTGTCAGTAAACAAGCTGGACTAGTGACATTTAACTCCTTAAATGAATGCTACAGCACATGATTAGTAGCTTGCTGTCAGACTGTTGAATTCCTTTGAAATTCTCTACTCAGTTTGCCACTTGAGATGAAATCGGGACAGTCAAGAGATACTGAAAGTTAGTTGTGGTGGAGTGTACATCAGATAACATATTTATGAAACTGTTTTGTCAATTATGATTCTCCTGACTTAATTTAGTACCACGAAACAATACATAATAGCTAAAAGCTATATATTCACACTATGACACTCTATGCTATAATTATTAGGCATTTTAACAAATTCATGAAAAAAATTTAATTGAAATGAAACCTAGAATAATATTATATTCTAATTATATTATGTGATTAGAGTTGAAATTAGACACACAAATCATATAGGTTTTCATTACACATGTACACACACACATACACATACACACACACGTACACACACACACACGTACACATACACGTACACACTTACGTACACACACACACATGTACACACACACGTACACAGACACACATGTACACACACACATACACACACAGGAGTCTCATAAAATCATACTATGCCACATGCAATTAAAACGGACTGAAAAGTTGCAAATAAATGACTGAACACACAGATTTGAGACTGGATGTGTGAATTATGCAATGTATATAGAACAGTATCTGCCACGACTAACATTAAATACATAGTGTGTTTATTAATTATTACAGCAAGACACTGAATAGCCCCCCCCCCCCCCCCCAAAAAAAAAAAAAAAACAAGAAAAAAAGAAAGAAAAGAAAAGCAAGCAGTTAGTAGGAACAGGACAGTTAGAGGGGCACGTTTCCTCCCAACTTTAATTAATGGGACCCTGACTCCAACATTGTTGATGGATGTTTTAATGAGATGTTCTGGAGGCATACTTGATTAAAACTCATCAGGTAATTTTGTGTAGAAGAACAGTGTTTCAGTGACATGCATATCTCACATGTTAATTTGAAATAAATGTAGCTATGTATGGAGCTATAATATAATAATAGATTGACACTTGCAACACAGATGCTTACTTTTTTATATCCAATTTTGTAAGAGAAATTTTTTTTTGTCATCTGCTCTAACCTAAATGTTTTCTAATAATGCAGCTCAAGAACCACAATCCAGTAATTTAATTTCTCCATGTCACTCCCTGTTAATGTGAAAAAATGCTTCATTCTAGAATAAATTGATCATGAGACATCTGCATTATTAAATGTTAAAGATGACAAATAAATGGCATTGCAAAAATAATAAAAAAATAATAAAATACACTTATAGCTAAGTGTAATTTTTTTATCTGAACTGAGCTATGACCACACCTCTGTCTGCTTTTTATGAAAAAGTGAGAACTTATCAATAACATTTTTGTAATTTGTAATAAAATTAATGAAATTTTAGCTCAAACTAAATATTAGGTTGAAGTTGACATCACCAGAAGAGATAGCCACACAACGAAAGCTGCAATTCACCCAGGAGTATATAATCATGCAACTGTACTACCACAATAATGTACTAGGAGAAGCATATTAGCAGTGCACTATAAGTTGAGTCATGCAATAACCATAAAGTAGAATTTATTGCTCTGTTGTAACATTACAACTGAGTTGTAATGACAAGTTTTGTGCTATTTGACAGGTCGAACTACAAATTTCCAAACAGGTTTCTTAAATATTTCACCGTCAATTATTCAAAACTCGCTCTCCATTTACCAATATTGCTCATAAATTGATAAACAGAATTACTATTCCCCTATTTTTCATTGTCACATCAATGTCATTAAACACAAATGATGATAACATGTGCAGTAACATAAATCATAAATTACATAAAAATATAGTAGCAGGACAAATAGTCATTATGAAGGTAAAATTTGGATTATTACGTACAAAAACAATGTTGCAACTGTAACAAATATTGTCTGTTTGTTTGCAGTGCCATTTGAGTTCATTACTACGTCATCTTTATTAGTAGACATACGATTATTTTTAGTGGTTGATTTAGTTTGTTCATTAGTTGCTACAAATGTGCTATCAGTGACTCCCTCCACGGGCACAGTGTTCTGAGTCTCATATTCCAGATTGGAATGTACTCTTCTTTCATTACCCTCATAAGAACATGTAACTTGCACATCTGAATTACCAGTCACAATGAAGATAGATGTTATAGTTAATATGGTTCTGTCAATACACATTGCTAGTTCCTTCACTGTATATTCACTGGACAAGACGACTTTACGACTGCCAACTACATCACTGGATGTGAAGTTAAAGAGTGGGCCATTGGACTGTATAGAAAGTGAAGAATGGTTGGCTCTACTGATGAAAATATGTGTTGAAATGTTTCCCACTACACGATAAGATAAAATGTAATCCAGGACTAAGTCCATGTTAGAGTTACTATTGCCGGGAGTACTTGTTGAAGACCTAGACACATTCGACACCGGTCCTGCACATACTGTTTGACACAATGAGCCACTACTACACGTGATACTAAAACTAGAAGGAACTGGTCCCATGAATGACACCAGTATAATAGAAGCCATAGTTCTGTTGTGTGTTGTTAGAGGTTCAGATGATAGAAGCATTGTAGTGTATATTATATAGTTAGCTTTTTCAAGCACTTTTGAAGCACCAATTTCATCATTGCCATGAAAACCTGTAAGAGGTTCTTTATTGTATTGCCACTGTATGAAGCGTCCCATCACATTGCAACTGAAGTAGTAGTCAGTGAACTCATTGGTATTTACTCCTTTAACAAAATTTAGTCTAATAGATTCACTTGCAGCAGTTGCAAGAATAACAACCGTTACAATTGATAGAAAATGGCTTTGCATGTCCTACAGTTAAGATATAAATGATAAGATTTGTTATATTTATTACTATTAGTTTCCTACAATTATTTTCTGCTCGCTCTAGCATTAAAATTTTGAGACTAAATATAATGAATGTGTAAGTAATTTTATAGCTGGGCTAATTTACTTGCATAACTTATACTTATAGCTGTACAAAGAGAGTCGAGGAGGCAATTGGATACACTAGCTTCAATCACAAAACTAAGATGCAACGATTACATATTAAAAAATGTAACAGCTAATTACATGTATTATAACATATTTTTTTTATTATAATTTAGTTGCTTTAAAAAAATGAATCATATTTATTTGTTAAATGTGTGACTAAATAATATACATGCACACACTTATATTAACTGTCATTTAGAATGTCCCTTAAATTTTCACACACACACACACACAGCAACTTGACTGCACAATTCATACAATAATTGTGTTGTAATGTTATAATGAATAAGTCAACAACTAGTTCTGCATTGGATGGTTTTTAGATCTTCCTGGTTTTGTTTACAGCTATAGGGAGTAAGCAGTATATATTCTAGTTGGTATTTTAATTCAGTTACTATTTCAATGGTAGCTTTCTCTTTCTCTATAAATGCAGAGTACTGATCGAGTTCCAATTTCCTTTTTTAACCATAAATCACATAATTCCACCAAACCATCATTATGTGTGGTTATGAATCATTATGTACTAATACTCCAGACTACATCACTATGCCTCTCAAATATTACATTATGCAGCTAGTGATTGTGTTCTGTGCTTGCCAATAAGAAGTTGGATAAAAAAAAGCAGACATCAAATAGTCATGTCCCTAATAAAAAATATCACTACATAATATACACACCTCCAAATCATCCTACGAATAGTTAAACTAACATAATTGCGGAGTTAATATGATTATTTGTGCATTGAATTAGTGATGCAAGTTCAACCTCTAGTGTTAAACTGACTATTTTATGAAATTTAATGCAAAATTGATGAGTTTAATTTGTTTTTGTGACAGTTTAGACTATTGTTTATAATTTTTTTATCTGAAAGCATGAAAATCAATATCATTTTCAGAAAATGGTGTTGATTTTGTCTTTACAATTTTGCTCCAATATTTTATATAGTTTTGATTTCAACTGAATTATGCATGTAATTTTAAATGAATAATAATTGCTCATCCTGTAGAAGGGAACCAATCATTCTGTATAAAAAATAAAGTAAAAACTAACAAACAAAAAACAACAACAACACTTTTTTGTGCATTTCAATAATTTCTATTACTTACTTGTGTAGCAGGCGCAACTCATTGATGAAGTTAAAAATAATTGAATTGAATTTATCTATATAATTAATAGTATTTAAATGGCTTCTTATTTGCCTTTAAAGTATAAATGAAGATGTTCTCATGTTAAAATTAGATATAACTGATTACTAGTAGTTTCATAACTATAAAGTATTGTGTCCACTGTAAGAAATTGTTGTGCAAAGTGGCACTTCAAGCTGGAATTTTGATTCAGAAGTCAAATTCTTCTTCTTTATTGAATTCATGACCATCACAAAATGCATTATCATGTTTTGTGAAGTGTGCACAACTTACCAGACAAATAAATATCAGTGGGCTTGCCTTTGATGTGCTTCCTGAAGGTTAGATTGAGAAATAACTCCGGTAACTGGTTCTGATAGTTGACCAGCAATTTGAATATTCAAAAAATGCAATTAAGAAAGTGTTTTGCCAATCCCTGAGTAGAAAGAGTCACAACAAGTACATACAGATTATGCCTGTATAATTCTTGGAATATATGTTCAGGAACATAAACTAAGTCAGTTTCTCTTCTTAGCAAACTAAGGAGATGGTTTACATTGATCAGCTTAAGCTCTTTGTCCCATTGCCTACTAAGCTGAACATTAACTGTTTCATCTGGTGTTACTAGTGGAAGGCCTATGTGATAAACATTAGTATTAGTATATGCTTTAAGGCGTAGGTAAGACCTTTATTGTGCAGTTTATAACTCAACATATTTACCTTATGATTAGAACCACTAGCAACAGAGATGCTGTGGTCATGGGCAGAACACTATCCAAAACTTCTGTCACAATTGATTCAACCTTTAGATGTGGCTTGATCAGTATGAATTTCATAAAGAAACCAACCATTACCTAAAATACTACAAAATGAAAAAAAATTTGTATACACAATGCAAAATTGTTATAATCTAGTAGTGAGTAAAGTTTGGCTTATTTCCATTTGACAGGAATGCTAGTTGGGAGTGAAATTGAGTAACTGCTCACACAAAAAGTATTTGAACGCACTTGAGGGAGTTGGCATACCTAGAAAAGAATTAGAGACTAATTTTAAACAAAAGTTGAACTTAGTATAGAAATGTTGAAACTACAAGATAACTACTCGAGTAGCATAATAATATGATTATGTGAGACACCTATGTGTGTGTGTGTGTGTATGTGTGTGTATGTGTGTACATGTGTGTGTGTGTGTATGTGTGTGTGTAATATTATTGTAGATTTCATTTCAATTAAAAAAAATTTCCTGAATTTGTAAAAATGTCTAATTATTAGTGAAGTTATTGCATCTGATAGGCTTTTTAGTTGAAGGAACTTCAAACCACCTTGTATCAGTCTGGCTTCTGGCTTCAAAAGTTAAAGCAGATTAGGCTATTAGTAGCACGCATGCCATGACATCATGCTTCTGTTCAACTTACTCTTATTACAAACTGTCAAAGAAGGCACATTTCAGAATATTTAGTGTGTATAATTATGTGTGTAAATTATAGTATTATGTGCAAGGATGGATGAGTGTGTGTGTGTGTGTGTATTAGAACATTGACTGCATAAGAATGTTTTGGAAGAGGACAACACAATCAAAGGAACCACTAGGGCTAGACAGAATTAGATCTTAAGATGTTATATCCATTTTTATTACACTTATCTAGCTAGTGTACCAATTATGCTTTTGGCAGCTTTCTGAATCATACATAGACGTATGAACTGGGGTGGGGTTGGCAGCACTGGGGGCACTTATCCCCTCAATAGTTGAGCATTGTTTGTTTATTAATAACAATTACTAAGTCACTGAATTAATTGTATTACTTCTGCATTTAGAGAAGGAAGACAGAATAATTAATATTTTGATATAATGCCTATGAATGATTTGAGTTCCTTAATTAAGTTTGAATATTGGGTCCGATATATTCCCTTATCTCAATTATATCTTGTTACTTGTCATGTAGTGCCTCCTCAAATAAGAGATTATTCATACAGCTATGAATGGTTTACTACAGCTGTATATCTCTTGCCATAAATACATTACCTATGTGGTAATTCTCTAATTATAACATACCACAAGCTAATACTGGATAAAATTAGAACCTACAATATACTGCTGCCTAATGATATACAAACTTATTATTCAATATACACATAAAATCAACTGTTGTACATAATATAAATATATACACACACATATATTATATGTATGTGTGTGTGTGTTTTTTGTTTTTACTTTTATTAACCATAAGTCACATACCTCCACAAAGCCAGCTCCATCCACCATTTGTAGTCAGTTGTTTGATTTTTTTTGTACTTGGTTCTGTTCTGACTTGGCTGGTAGTGTTTAGCTTTGTGTCATTTCATTTCTTATACTTAATCTTTAATTTAACTGACTTCACTGGTGATAGTAAGAGTTCGACTAGTAGGGGATTCAATTGAGAGATCAGTCAGTTCAGATCCTGATGGCAGCTTACCGTAGAGTCACTTCTGCCAGTGTGAGTATGGTGGCTCGTAGTAAGTAGTGAACTGTAAGATGACTGCACCAGCACCACAATTATTATAATGTGATAGTGAATGATTATAATGTATTATTACTCCAGATTCAAACCTAAATTATTTAAGAATGTGCCTTTAAAAACATTTAAAAACATGTTACTTAGTCATTGTATAGTCAAAGGTTGTCTAATAAAAAATTGCTGAAAAAAAAAAGTTCCAGTAATTGCTACGACTTTTCTTATCTAACACATGTTCACACAGTATGCAACACATCTGTACAGAGTTGAATATGTACCATACTCATGAGAATAAGTGATTTGACAGTGCTAATACTGTCATTTCCTCCTAAGAAACACTTTGCCCAGTGTAACCAAACTTTTACCTAATCTTAAGGAGATTACACTTAGAGTGATATAAGACATAAGGTGAATTTGTGGGATTCACTGATTGACTAGACTGTCATTCCAACTACCAACACAATGGTATTGTGTGTGGCGCGTTCTTGTAATGGGGGAATCCCGGAACTACATATCTTGGCGAGATGTTTTCTGCCGTGATAACACCGACTTCACTTTTCTTCTATTTGCTTCCGGTTTCGAGCAATTTAAATGATCGTCCATCTGGCTCTACTTTCATTGTGCAGTCAAGAAGCCACCTCAAACGTCGAGTAAGTTTTAACGTGTGATCAGCTAGTAACTAGAAACATTTGACCAGCTCATTCCCAATTTACCTTCTTATTAATTAATGTTGTGCTAGTGCCATAATCAATGATATGGGAAATAAGTCTTCCAATATTAGCAGAAATACAGTGTACATAGTTATAAGTGTGATACTACTAACAGTAAGCGTTGTAGCAATTTTGATAGGAGTACTTCTCAAGTTTTGTCGAGGATCACATGTCAAGTAAGTCCTGTAATTATGATCTGTGGCATATAATGTGATCAGATATATTATTAATTGTACTCTCTACTTCTGCAGGGTTGGAGCAGTGTCTAATGAATCAAGTCATCAGATAAAGTAATAATAATATAATTATATATGTAATAGTTATAAACCAATGTTGAGGTTTGTATGTGATTTACAAATCCTGAGTCATGAGGGCTAATCCCAAGTCACAAGGGCGAAGCTGGAGTGGTGTGGGTTTGCAATAACCCATTTGTATTGGTTTATAACTAATTAATAACCTGTTGATAACAAATAGCTCTATTTGTAGCTCTATCCGGTCATTTTTCAATTTCTTTTAATGGTTTGTTATGAACTATATCAACTTTTCCACTCTAATACATTTTCATATGGGAATGGGGACTATATCAGATTTATAGTACTCAACAAAAAGCACGGTCGCTCGGGTAACGGGCTATAAATATAATATATATATGTATGTATGTATTGTATTGACCCACAATTAGGGTATATCAAAGTCTAGCTATATGGAATTGCTTCATAATTATGGTGATCAGTGGTTGTTTATGCAGAAGTGACATATCTTCTGGTCAGGCGAAGAAGAGAAGAATATTTCAATTCTTCTATCTCCTGATGAAGTTGTGACATCTTCAAAAATGTCATTATCACCAAGCCTACACAAGTAACTCTTTTCATGGATCTCCAATACTTAATCCAAAGTCACTCCCAACTTCTTTTCAGCTTCATTCTCCAAGATAGAAGAGAACTGCCAGAGCAAAGCAGTAAGGGTAACGTTTCTAATTCACGTTTTGTGGTAATTTGGTGTCCTCATTAACACCCATTTTCCCCAGGATTTCGTGGGTCCTGTACAGCCACCCCCCCTCCCCCCCACCTCACTTAACCAGACCCTTTCCTCACTTTACGTTTGGTAAAGTGTCTGGCCCGCGGCGAGACTACTCCGCCGGTGAGTGGACTGCTGTGTTACCGGAGGAAACGTTTCAACTCTAGTGAGCTATAATTGTTAGAAATTTTTTCACTCACCAGTAAGGGCGTGGCGGACTTTATAAGTATAAAAGGTGCCTTTCTCATCGGTGAAACGGTGAGTAAAGTGCGCCCGCTTCATCAACCTCTACTTCTTAACATCGTGTGGAGGACAAGCTATAAGAAACCTGGAAGAGTATTTTAATATCTTTAAATGGATGCTAGTGCAATTCTACTTGGTTTGGTGCTAAGCACTGTACTCTGGCTCCGGAAAACTAGAGGTAAGAAATAATATAACTAATAGTTGCTGTGAATTTCACAGCGCTATATTAATTATTTCATGATAAGGTTGAATTCAAATGTGTAATTAATTTTTAGTATATAGCTGGCCTAGCCTGCTCGATGTTAGCTAGCCACAATTGCCAACCTAAGCTGGCGCGGGGGACCAAAGACCTCATCAGTGCGATTTGTCCCAGTTAAAAACGGAAATACCCAGTTGGAGGCGAGCGCAACCAGTAGTAAGTGTCCAGTAGTCCATTGGGAAGTTTGTATCTACAAATAATTGTTTCCTTATTTGACAAAGTTTATTTTTAGTTGTCGAAAAATAATTCCTCCACCACACGAGACTGAGACTTCCTGTTTTCTGCTGATTAAATTGAGTGATCAAAAAATGTTCTCTTACTTGAAGACCACGAGGTATTTCGAATATTTCGCTCCGGTCTCCAAGGCGTTGTCCAACGAAAAAAAAGTAAGTGGTGCCTAGGTGAGATTGGATCATTAGCTAGCTATAGCTACATTTGCTAATGTTTTATATATAATGTGGTAAGAAGGCCAAAACCAGACACATTTGTTAGACCTGAATTACTATTCAATGAGGCTTTGTGAGATCTTTTTGTGCAAATCTATATCTAGGCTATTCTGTAAGTGTGTATTCAGCAGTTTGGTTAATTGTTAGTAAACAAACTGTGAGCAAGATAAGAGACCCTAGATGTGATTATTAAGTAACAAGATAGAAAAGGTGCCAGGGCAGTGAGAACCACACAACTGCCATTAAAGATGGCTAGGTTTTAGGCAAAAGATATGTGGCACAGTAATATTGTGAGTGGTAGAGAATTATAGTTAAGAACTACAATTTGTTTGTCACTTTGAAAAATAGCAAGTGTTGAAATTATAGTGGCATTCATTATTTAAGGGAATGGTGTCAGTACTGGATAACAGACGTTGAAATGGTGGGCTCAGCCCCGTTAGGACACTCCCATTTCCTTGTACTTTCACAAAAGGGCTAATGTAATTCAAGGTACCCGTTAAACGTAATTACACCTCATAATAGCAAAAAATTGCACTAACTTTTTACAATTGATAATGTGCTTCATCACAATAGTGTATGTTTGCAACAATAAGGATTTTGGTCTGATTTGGTGTTTAGCCACACAATAATGTGAAGTTGTTTTAAAGAAGCAGTGTTGTCTTTTGTGATTGTCATGATCAGCTATGTGATTTGAAGGTGTTAAACTAAAATTTTAAGTGTTTAGGTCTTTTTCAAGGAATGGGCTAGTTTTTTGTCAAAGCCAAAATTTATTATTTAGAGTACGTGTAAACAATAAAAAAAACATTCACATTAGTATTCCTCAAAAAAACGTTCACATTTGTATTCCTCAAAAAAACATTCGCATTTGTACACTTAATCACTAAATCATAGATTTTCAATGTCATTCTACAAATCTTATCACAATAGCACAAGATACCAAAAATAATTCTGCCATGAGCATGAGATTCTAACAGTCTGCCAAAACTTTTGAAGTATTTAGATATGTTCGATTTGGATTACTAGTTATAGGATTCTGTTGAAATCAATTCTTTTCTCAAGTGATTTAGCTGCCATGTCATTATACTCTATTATTTGTGTCTGAGACGAGAGGAAAAACTGAAAATTAGAAGGGTACTCTCCTTACTCGTAATAATAATTTGCCTATTTTATGCTTTTTATGGAGAAAACAGCAGTAGTAAATTACAAACGCAAGCATTGTTCACAGTTTATCTTAGTAAGACAATGGTAAGGCTTAACTACTTTTTTCCATGCCTGAATAGAAAACTGAATTGTAATTCCAATAATGCTACACATTGATGAAGATATTGTTATTGCATAGATAATGGAAAAAAACGTGGCATTGTTAGTGGTATATCTTGGTGTATTGATTGTGCCAGTCTTCAGCAACTCTGAATCTGTTAAACTCTTTTATCTTAAAGGAGTTATGAGGTTTAATACTGCAAGCACTGATTACTATTTTTGTTGTAATGTGATTGGCAACTACCTTCAGTGGCAGTACAAAAATGAACTTCTCACTGGATTTAACGCTGATGATGAAGTAGGTGCTTCACGGGTAGTTGATGAGACTGACTTTCGTTACACAGTAACTCTCCTGTCATCTGAGTCAATAGGGGATGGCAATACTTCAATAAACAGTGTTATCATTTTGTCATTTGATGAAGCAGTTCGTAATAATTTCACCATTACTTGCAGCAAAGGTCTAATGTCCAAAACAGTATCTGCTGGAATAGTGTCTGAGGTGGAAGACTCTTCACTGAGGCATAATTCTTACCATAGTATAATACTTGACTATGTTATTAAGTCTATTAAGTCACATAAAATAGTGAGGAACTCAACTACTCATATCTTTATGTGTGGAACTATTAATACTCCACAGTCAATACAAGTAAACAGCCTTTCCATTAATTTTACATCAAGTGATGAACTTGGATTTCACAGAAATGTGTCAGGGAAGATGAATTCAGACAATGTGCAAGTTATTCTCATAGCTCTCCATCCATTGATGACGACTGCTATTTTTGTTAATACTAATAATTCAAACGTTGAAGTATCTTGCTCTGATTGGGACATGTTGACAACACTAAATTCTAATGGGTTATATACAACCAGTCCTACTAGTGCTAGGACAACTTACCAGAATAATTATTTTAACAATGTATCTACAGTTACCTCCGACATTGGGAGAAATTTTACTGAAATTATAGGCCATGGAGTAAACCCAATTTCAGTGTCAGTGTCAGTATTGGCAATAATTATCTCTCTTGTAGTTATTGTTTTAATAATATTATTATTGTGCACGAATTACAAGAAATTAAAAAGCAAGTGCATGTAAGTTATATCAAAACCTGAGGTACTAAATTGTTGACATAATTTTTTTATTTTTTGTTTTTCGTGTATCACATGATCATAGGAATAGAAATGATGAAAACCAGTTAAAGTAAGTGTATTTTAATAGTATGTTGTATTGTTGATAAAATTTTGCTAGTTCTTTTAAATAGAGATATATATATTCTCTCTATTATGTTATGTGTTATAAAAAATTATAGTTTATTTTGGTTAGTATTTTTTTATTCACATGAGATATAATATACTTATTTTTGTCAAAATGTTTTTTTTATAGAAACCGAATAGAAGAAGTGCATGATCGCAGTTATGAAGTAAGCAAGGCAGGATTGAGGAGTGTCTTGAGGTAAATATTTATTATAGACAGATTGCTTATCATTTACCTTTACTTATTGCATATTTAGATTATGGGGAAAGAGTAGGGACCTTGGAAAATTGTGAGTAATTACATTAGTTGTTTTTTGTCAACATAAATCCATTTATAATTTAAAAAATTGTATGCGTTATGTGGATTGACAATATGTGATATTGCATTGCTATAATCGATACTGAAAAGGTGTGAGAAGCAAAAACAACTTGTTATAATTTCAATATTGATTTCTGTCAATACAAAAAAGTAGCGTATTTAAAATTATGGTGGTATTTCAGTGTACCATTAGGTCGGAATATAATTGGATTTAATTATAAGAACTTTATTAAGCTTGTTTTTATTTTTTGTTTTTTTGTTTTTTTTGGCTGCATTTATTCTGTTTTAATTACAAATAAGTGATATTTTAAATAGAGAGTATTATTTCAGGATTGGCAGAAGTAAAATTTAAGGATTTAAGCTGAAATTAATATGTTTTATATTCGTAATTGAACATTGTTTATTATGTCCTGTAGTAATACCAGTCTGCTGTTTCAATCAGATTTGTAAGTTGAATCAATAAGTAATTGAAATCTTAATTGTGATATTTATCACTGCCTTTAATATTCAGATGTAGCTAATGTGAAAAAAATGGAAGCAATGATCCCACAATGAATTTTGTGGACTAGTGCAGACATGTAGAAATTTAAGGACACTTCTAATTCCGAATTGTTGTGCACTAGAACAAAACATTTAGCAAACTCTTTTTATTAGATTATCTTAATGGACATACATTTTGTAAAAGTGATAAAATGTTTCATTTATTCAATGTAGTGATTGTTCAGAGTTCAATTCAGACCTTGCCGATTGGTAAGCTATTAATAAAATAATCAGGCATTTTGTGACCAGATATTGTATCCCACTATCACACCCTCTTCTGATCATTCCTAAAGGGATCCAGAGATTGATGTTGTGCCTATTCAAGCAGGAGTTAATTTTCCGTCCAACGAAGCAGTGAATAATGGGTGCGAAGAAGTTGACTTAAAAAGTGGACAAACTGCTATTAATGCTAGGAAGTAAATTTTGAACCTTTTTGATTGCATACATTGATATAATAAAGCCTATTTTTTATACGGATAGATCAGATACCAATGGGACACTGCAGCAAGACAGGCCATTTATTTTGAGGAAGCAAATTAGGTGTGTTTTATTTAGTTTAAAAACTACAACATGGATGAAAGCTACATATTAGTTTTATTGATGTTAGGGTCTATTTATTGTTAAATGTGTATACTGATATAGTGAGTGGTGTAATATACACTGTTAAAAATGGGGTGCTTGGATAACTCAGTTTTGGTGTTAAGTAGAAGGTGCTGCCTGGACACCCCAGTTTAATGCTTTATATTGTTTCCATAGTTAGCCAAAACTAACAGATATTTGAAATAGGCAAACTAAAGGATATAAGCTATTATTACATATGCTCATTTGGTAAAGTATGTATGTGTTGTGAAAGTTATAAGGGCTCAAAGTGGGGGTGTCTAGACAGCGCCTCCTGGAAAACACCTCGCGAGGTGTTATTTAAGTACCCTTTTTTAACAGTGTATTTCATTTAGAGCTAAAATCCAATTAAGTCCACCAAAAGATTTGTGGAATGTGTAAGTTGGCGGCTAAAAGTTTCAATTTATACTTCCTGTTAATGAGATACCCTTTTAAATAATAGGTCTGTCATTTTCCTATTTTTGCACACTTGTGCATTTTTTTTCAGTCAGACGTTAATTTAAGTTTGTCATGTGCTACTTATAGCCCATATACAAAACAGGAAAGACAATGCTAATGTTACTGTTGAACTTGTCCAGCTATAGAATATAATTGTTTTTAGTCCACTTGCATGTAGTTTACACCTTTGGACAGCACTAATTATGTGGTTATTTGATTGCATCTGTCAACTTTATATGGCTATGTTATGTTGGTTGGTGTTATTATACTGCAAATTTAAGGTATATGTATGTATTTGTAAGTATGCGTAGGTGTGCTAGTGTTTTGCAAATTATTTGCGAAGTATTTTAAAAATGCATTGGCATTCTCTATTTTTTAATTACTCACTTGACATTAAACCCATATTATTTTTTTATTAACTATAAGGTATCCGTCAAGGGTGTCGCAAGTCCAAGAACGAGGTTCTCAGTTTGCAACAATAACATCTGGGAAAGAATGTAAGCCAGTCTATGTCAGGAAAGATGGTGAAACATTTACTACTACTGGAAAGAATTTGGAACAGTAAGCTATAATTCTGGTTAGCAGAACAAAAATTCATTGTATAGTGTGGGTATTTTTATTTTAATGAACATTAACTGTTTCTATGGTGTATTAACAGTTATTTTGGTTATGATTACTTCCCAATGCAAATTGATATTGTGGTCACATACTCATTATTTTCTCTGTATAAAGTTTCCTGTTTGTGTACGCACACAATTAAAATGGCAGGTCAATGTGTGATTCAGTATTACTTATTTTATTGTCAACTGCCAAATTGAGTTTAACATTACTTTTTCTATGAAACAAGATTAATAGTGGTTAATTGGATGTCAGTTTCCTTGCCCTGCTGAATATAGGCTAAAGTCATGAAAGTGTTGATTTAGTTGTCTTGTATGTTTCCACTGTCCTCCTAGCCCTTACGTGCATATACACACATGCACCTACTCACATACACACACACACACACACACACACACACTTTGTTTTACATATGTGACCGGATTTGGGAAAATCCGCCTAAACGCGGCAAACAATTTTTTTCAGTATCACCGGGTAAAGCCTTGTGGGTCAATTGTTTTCGAAAAAATTTTTATGGCAGAAATGGATAGACATCAGTTATCTCTAGCTTATGACGCAGTTGTAAGCTCTGGCGTGCTCTAGAACTCACACTAGGAGGCTAGAAACACTAGCCGGTTGGACTCGTGTACGGAGAGTTGCTAAGAAATTATTGGCGGGCTTTTCACTAACAGCCGGGAAAAAACTGTAGCTAACTAATTCACTTTCTATTCTACATAATTCACGTACTCACGCAATTCTCGTCATCATAGTTTCTTAAGGAGCCCTGCATTAAGCCTTTTAGACTTCTTTCAATCCGCCTGTAACCGATTTATTCCATAGTGTCCCGGAGACACGCAGTAATAGTATACGGACACAAGGCATGCCCCGTGACCTTAGCAACGCCTTTACCGGGCGTTTTTTCGAAATCAACAATAATAAGTTTAGCAAAAATACTGAAGTGTTGTAGTGCGTAGGGCGAAGACGGCTTGTGCTACAGCTTCCAAATTAGGAGGAAGGCATCCCAAGGCCCCGTGCAGCCTACTGGTAGAATAAATTAGAAAACTTTAGATGCCGCGTTTAGCCGGGTTTTCACAAATCCGGTCACATATTTACACTGTATTTCATAAGTTTCTTGCTGAGTGTGTGGTGTCTGTGTGTGTGTGTGTCATAGTGGTTATGCGGTATAGTGGTTGTGTACTTGGCTCAGGGCCTGAGGTCTTGAGTTCAAACCCCACTCAGGCAATTTTTCTTTTAGTTTTCCTTTTAGTTCCATTTTCCTCCTACCAGCCCCACCAGTCCACCCAGCTGTAAATGGTACCTGCCATTTGCTGTTGTACAAAGTCAAGGCGTTTTCTCTTGAAACGCAATGGTCCAGGTGGGACTTCAGGTGCCCACACCACTTGCTGTGAGGAGAGGCCTGTTCTCCTGCGAGTTCCTAGCCCAATTCCAGGAGCTTTCCTTGTCCTTGCACGGCTTATAGTGCCTGCTTAGTGCACAGGCATCCTGGCTTTGCCTTGTGAACATGACCACTACGTAGCAAGAAGAGAAATTGCATTTGCATTTTGTGTGTGTAAGTGTGTGTGATAGTAATGAATTTAGCACTTGTGTGTTTTATCTTCTAGGTCAAAGGATAAGGCTATATCGCAAGTTGAAGAAGGAGGCTTTCAATTTGCCACCATAACAGGTGGTAAGGAAGAGAAGGAGGTGTTCATAAAGAGTGATGGTGAAACATTTGAATTTGCTGACAATAGTTATGGACTAACAAAGCAAGAGTAAGTCATATATAGTCTTAATGTGGCATGTGTTGGTGATAAAGCAATTCTTATATTAATATGTAGTAAGGAGTCAAGTGCTGAAACTCAGATACGCAGAAGACCTATTTCCAATACCTGAAAGAAACATTCGCTGACACAGTTAAAAGTTTGTGGTGGACTATATTGTCTTTGTATTCATAGTCACGACATTTTTCTGCAGTTGTGTGATTTATTTCTGTCAAATAACTAGATCAAAGCTTGAGCATCAAGAGTTATAAGTTGGTACTAAAGGTTAAAGCATGTGAGTAACAGTGAAGATCATCAAAAATAATAATGAACAAACAAATTATAATAACAATACACACAAAATACTATTGGGTTAGTAGTATATAATAGCTGTGTTTGAGACTGTATGCATATTGTTTAACCATTATTATTGAAATGGAATCTGTCGTTTAAAATAAAATAAAATAAAAAAGTGATTGTGCTAGTAGTCAGTACGGAATGGTAGACGGACTTTACATGTATACTTGTAATAATACATAGGGTAAATATAAGTTTACTTTATGATAATAGGAAATTCAACTATGTGATATCACTATTACGGCTACATAAGAAAGTATTCAGGTATATTTTATAGTAATCCTCATTTAGAGCTAAATAATGCTATGTTGTACAATTAGCTTTCAATGGGAACACAAGCCTTACATGGTGACCACCCATGAGGAAGAAAACCAAAACTGGCAGAAGGGACCCAGGTTAGGACCAGATTATGTGAATTTACTGTAATAAGTAATAATGTCCACGTTGAGCACAGGACACTTTCAGGCAGTGGATATTTGTGTCAATCATGCTATACCCGAGTTCAATACAACTGGGAATAGAGTTGAGGACTGAACTTTACTTTGTTATTTTTTTATACCAATTGGGCAGAGTGGTGAGGAGGATTGTGTTACCTAAATACCATAAAATTGATTATGATAGTATGACTTTGAATGAAATTCATTTGGTGTGGATTTTCTGCACTGGTAACCAACATCCAGGTAGCTCCAACCCTGTATCCGTCTTTAGAAGAGTTTTTTTTTTTTTGCAGTTGTTGATATGCAAAGCTTATTGTTTAAAAGTAACCGACAAGTATAATATTTGGATGTGAAGTTCAATTATTTTGATGGTTGTATTTCTTCCTAACATGTGTTGTATCCAAAATTACTTAACACAGTCTACCTGAAGTTACTGCATGTTGCATGTGTATGTATTGCCTTCCAAGTGACTAGTCTGCTTAGATCTTACAAGAATGTAGAGATTATCTGATTAAAAAACCCTACATGAAGCACTTGTAGTAACTGACATGTAGAGCTATCTATTATTAACACTTCTAGCATGCCACAAATGTGTGCATATCTACAATATAGCAAAATATTCTCTTTCATGTATAATAATAGACACCGTTGATCTTTGTATTGTAGTGAACTCATAATAGATTTGTGCACAGTATATAAGCTGCATATATCATGCTTACTAACCCCAATGGTTGGTCACTTGGTTATGCTATGAACATCCGAACTACCCTAAATACTCAGTAAGCTCAAGCCTACTTTGTTTTGCATAATTCCAATGTGTAATTATTATAGCGAAGAAATGGCATGCTGTAAATAGAATACTGTAGCCATTGTTTTCAGTGTACTTAAGTCAGGGGAATTATGATATACTAAATGCTTTCATAAATAAGTTTTCTAATGTACACTCCGCCAGCACTAGCTTTCAGCACCTCTTGAATATCCCCATTTAATTTTAAGTGGCGAACCAAGGTTTTCTATAGACAATCTGAGTATATAGAATTTCATAAGATAATTAACTTGCTAAGTCTAAATAGGTCAACAGTCTGACAGCAAGAGACTTCTATATTTTTAGATATACTTTTAACAACCCACGTACTGTAACATTAAATTATAGAAGTTAAAAGTCACTCTCCCAGCCTGTTCATTGACAGTGAAGTTATTTCATCTGATAAGATATTTAGTGAAGGAAGCACAAACCACCTTGTATCAGTCTGGCTTCATAATGTGCATGTCGTCAAATGAATTGATAAAACTCTGTTTGGGTTTAAAATGAAGGGAATTATGTGATGTATGGGACTGGTTTGGTAAAGTCCCTTTAGCAACCATGTTCCAGGGACTTCAAAGTGATTTTAGTCCAAACAGTTGTGAGCTTTGATAGCAGTGCTGAGCAATTAGACTTTATTAGGCAATCCTTTGTGGGCTTAAACTTTGCTGTGTGTATAGTGCAAGTTATAATTTGTATGATATAATTCTATTTAAAGCGTATTTCTCAAATGTTATGGCAAAATTTTGTAGGTAATGAAATTTAAGTTGAGAACTGAGAAGTGTTGGTTGCATGTAATCAATCACTACCATAAAGTTACTATGGTAAAAAAGCTTGAACATATTATTTGAAAACAATACTTGGCACTTCATAGTACTAACCAATGATAAATCGAGGATTCAATATGACTGCGCTACTAGCATTTAAATGTCTTGACATGTCATGTGAAGCATGAATAAAATTACGTACATGAATCTTTTTAGTCCAGATGTTTGTTATCTTAAAACTAGGTAATGATTATTGATCAGTAAAGACTGGAATGTTTTGAAATTCATTTGTTTCCGCAAACTTCATGAATAACTGAATTGAATTTACCTCAATTAAATGATGAGTGCAGCAACGTACTTGACTGAAACCAAACTCCTCTTGTATTAATTCATCCCCAAACATCATTTATTAAACTAAACTATTCAGTGGTGTAAGAAGGGGGAGGGGCTGTGAGGGCGGGAGCCCCCCCCCCCCCCCCCCACCCCACATGATTTAGAGGCACAATCTGTTGTGTGGTGATTTCTCACATGAACACTTTGAACTGCAGACACATGACGTTTTCATTCCTTATTTGGTTTAATTATATTCACAGATTCACTGGAGTCCATATTTGGTTTAATGGTATTCATAGCTTCCAGTATGGCAGAGTCTCTATTAGGAAGCTCTGTTGATGCAACTGAGCGAGCTAGGCTCCTCGCTGCAATGGATAAGAACTCTGGGGCTTGGTTGCAGGCACTCCCTATCTCCTCCATTGGCCTCCGTTTAGACAACCCCTCACTTCGGATAGCTGTCGGCCTGAGACTCGGCACTGCCATCTGTGCCCCCCAACATTGCCAGTTCTGCGGTGCTGAGGTCTCCTTACTCGGCCTTCATGGACTGTGTTGCCGGAAAAGCGAGGGAAGGCATTCTCGACATGCATCCCTTAATGATATCATAAAGCATTCGCTTTCCACAGCTGGGATCCCTTCGAGGCTCGAACCCCCTGGCCGTTCATGCTCAGATGGCCAAAGACCAGATGGCATGACCCTAGTACCTTGGAGTTCAGGTCATCCTCTGGTCTGGGATGCAACATGTCCTGATACTTTTGCTTCCTCATATGAAAGTCGGGCCACCTTGGAGGCTGGAGGTGTTGCATCCCTGGCCGAAGAAAGGAAGTCTGCCAAGTATGCACATCTGGCACATCAGTTTATTATACAGCCAGTCGCCATAGAGACCTCAGGCGCCATAGGGCCCTCTACCCTATCTTTTCTAGAGAAGTTAGGCAGACGCATCCACCTGGCCACGGGAGACCCCCGCTCTACACAGTTCCTCCTTCAGCAGCTGTCAGTAGTGGTACAACGGGGAAATACGGCAGCAATTTTAGGCAGTGCAGGCAACTAACTTATTCATCATATTTAATAAATAAATTCACCATTATCTATTTATTACGTCATTATTTAAATTAAAAAAAAAAGAATGTAGATAATATTAGTTACATGTCGAGTAATTAAAAAAATCAGTTAACAGGCCTTAATTACAGCATACTCCGATATACCGGCAAGGATTACAACCAAAATTAGGGTTAGCTGCTAATAAAGAAAACCCCTTACCAATTATATTTTAATGTAGATGTTGCACATGAAAGTTGATATGCACTTAATGTAATTATAATATCTGTAGGTTACTAGCGCACTTTTGGCATCAGTACCTAGCTTGTTGTAGTATTACAGCTAGTCATATTGTCAAAATAATACAACCAGACTTCATAATTCTCGACTCACATTTTTGCAGATAGTCTGGAATTATGATCCATTGAGTTGTGCTTTTATGCTATATGTGTTTCTTATTCCAGAGCAAGACAGTTACGTAGTTAAATTGCACTATTTGGCCATTAGTATATATACCAGATATAGCTAGATGTGCATAAATCAATTTGATCCATTTACCCTTGGTACTGTGATATGAGCAGAGGGCTATAATGATCTTAAAATTCAAAATTTCTTCAATCTGACTATTGCAAAGCTAATTGCATGCATTTTTTTATTTCCACACTCATTTGTTAAGAATTCATGTGATTGTTAATTTAAAAGTTTGGTAAACAACTCTTTCTGGTACTTCAATAATCATGTATTTGATGATAACAGATGTTTCAGTTACTGAAGAGTTTTCCTTAATGCTAAAAACTTGACTATCATATGGCACAACAAGGGAGACCTAGGGGAACCCGCAACAACTGTCATAAGTGGGGTACCTATGGCCATGGAAACAATGAAGATATTTTAAGTGCAGTACACCTAGGGTTTTTTCATTATTCTTAATCAAATGCACTACTTGCTTTGCATCAAAGCCATTCCTTGATTATAAACTAAATTGATACCCACAGTTATGGAGATAGACATTGATTTTGAATCTCCTGTGCTTCACCTTTGAAAATTTAGATACAAACTAACAGAAACTGCTAGCTACTGCAGGCTACACTGAGATACATTAACTTCCTGGAAAAGCAAGCCCTTTCTTCATTTGTGTGAAATATTTTGGCTCAGAGACAAAGCCGAACCATTTTAAGCTTTAAAAACTAACTTTCATTTCCAACAACTTTTAGATATTTTAACAGAGTAAGGTAGCCTTTATGTTTATATTCTAGTAAGCTTATGAAATTATTTTATCAATCATATTTAATTAGATGAGAGAATAAATCCACCCTATTTTATTGGCAGAACCAATTGGATTACATTGATGATATAGCAATTATAACAGTTACAAGTACAATGGTGCCCGAGTAAAGAGAGGATTAAAAAAAGCAATAGATAAGTATCAATTATCAAGTCATTCATGGCTGGCCAAAAATTATAAATATAATAACTAAAGCTGTATTGGATTTAAACAAACGGCCAATACAAACACTAGTAAAAATATTATAAAGTGGATATATTTAGGTATATGTATATATTTTTTAATAATCATTGCACAAATACGCGTATGAAAAGATGATATGAAGTGGAAGTGAAAATAATCTGTAATGAAACCATTCTAAAATGCTTTCAATAGATACAGTTTCTCCCCAAAAAAACTCAATCAAAAGCAAAGGAGTACTTATGAACTATGTTAGCCAGTGCAAAAGTTCATATGCAAATGAGTGTATCATCAGGTGATGAACCACTTGTATGCTATTTTTGTGCTTCATTATCTCTTATATATTCTGCCCAATACTCATGGTAGGTAAAATTATTTCTTTATCTAGCTATAGCTATGTTGTTAGTTATCACACAAGTATAAAAAGAATTAAATAAGTAAAATAATTATTACATCCATGTACTAATAGAAAATTAATTGATCTGTTCAATTTGATAGTGATAGGTCAGCCAAATACCACATCTACTGTACTACCTCTGTCTGGTGAACTCTGTCCTGGTAGAGTGACTTTCTCTTGTAATTCATTTGAATCAGATAGTTCTAAAATTGAGATCTTCAGAAATGATACCCTGCTAGTCAGATATGATTTCTCACCTCAGCATACTTATCCATATAGTATTCCTTCACCAAATTCAGTTTTGTGAACTTCACAATGTCGGTTGATTTAATGGATTTGATTATTTATCAAGGACAGTTCACATCTTGTAGCCATAATACTTGTAAGAAGTAATTCTTTTCCTATTGGTATTTACTCGCTAATAGGTAAGTTATTATAATACTATAAGCATAAGAACTAGTGATGTGCTTCAGCACAAAATGGTGAGTGAGCTGGTCTGACCTAAGTTTAAATTTATATCCTAATTGTTTAAAGATTCTTTTGTGCTATTCTCTAACAACACACGGCATTTTTACACAACATACATACTTGTTCATTGATAAGCACAAGACTTGTATTGTCTCTGTGACTTGACTATTGGACTAACTTTTGCTTCATACAATAAGTGATGAACAAACATCACAAGAAATACTCTCACTACTTGCATAATTCGGTATCATTTTATTAAATATTTAATGACTTAATACAACAAACCAAACAACGCCTTATAGTCTTCCAAAATATTTTTGTAATTTTGTGCCAAACCCTTTTATCTCCAAAAGTTGTGCTAAGTAAAATTTTAATTTTAACAGTACACTGCATTTAAGAGTGACAGTAATCTTCTATGGATACAATAAACATTTATCAAGAATCTCAATTAAATGGCTGAATAAGGTCAGTTAAACATTACGTTTATTAAGCTTTGCTGAATTAACTCTTGGCCACAAATAATGTAGGCAAAAACAAGACAATAACAACTCTGAATTTTAATTTCTTTTTTGAGTAGCCTGAAACATGACTGTTTTATACACAGGTTCCTGAATGTTTCTATCAGGTTCCAATTCAGTACTCTGTTAATATTTCTAATGGTAATGAAGTCTTATGGAGAAAACAATTGACTAGTAGTGAGTGTAGGACTAATGAATGCTCAGTATATTTCACTCCTGAACACCACTGGAATGTCAGGTGGTATGAGGTGACAGTAATGGCTACTTGACACAACTACTACTACTACTAGAACCAGTAATAAAACAATATTTATCAATGAATGTCATTAAATATGAGAAACTTGTAAAAGAGATGTCAGCTAAGTTTGTTTCCATGGTAGCACAGAATGTAAGGTAGCTAAATTCTCTAAGATCCTCTAACGAAAATGGTAAAATGTGGTTGTTGTTGTTCCTTTTTAAAATTTAGTGATCCGTTACATAAATACAGTGCTACTTGATATATTAATGATGGCGGCTTGTTTGATGTGAAGGTGAGTAAAACTCATCAAGCATTGACTGATGTGCTATCATTTAGCATTTGTAATCATATGATCCATTACTTGTTCTTGTTATACCTTAAAACGGATCACATAGTTCCCCTAATTTTATAAACTTGATTCAAACTTGATCAAGTTCATGCTTCTGTCAGATCCTTCATTACAATGAAATAGATTACATGAATTTTAACTTACTTAGTAATCAATAACATGTATAAGGTTTTGATGACGTTTCTACCAGAAGAGAAAAGGTAATATCAACTAATGAAATATTTTATTTGTTGTAAAAAAAAAAAAAGAGTTATCACATAAAATTTGTCACTTGATTAAAATATTTAAATCCACGGAATCAAGAGAATCCTACTGAAGTTATCTTTGCCTTTAAAGGAAAAAAGTTGCTGTATTATTTTGACTAAGACTTGATTTATTGCTATAGACAAGAAACAATGTCACGATGAGATGAAGATGGAGAGAAAACAGGTTTATGGAATCACTTCACAAAAACTATCCGGTTAAGATAAGTCTATAGAGATGAATAGGAATGTGGTCTATGGAGTTACTATTGAGACCCTTGATTTGTATTGTATAATTTTGATTTCTTAACATGTTACCTATACTATGTAACGATGACATAGTTAGATCTTCATTTACTATTAATTTTGATTCTCATGCAATGAAACTCATTCCACTCCAAGCAAATTTATAACCACTTTACAATTCAGTCAGCGCAATTTCTACTACTAAGGCGGCATAGAGCAGCCAGCGCATTTGCATCACCCATTATATAGCCTTCAGACAGCCGTTTTCTATAACTTTATGTAGCTTCAGACAGAGCTGTCCAAAATGGTTCCCATTCTTTACTCATCACATTTTCAAGGCAACTCCTAATTCAGCAAGATTAAGACATTATTGAACTGATACTATTGCCACTAGACCATCTGTGTCCATGGTGGTCCATATAAACACTTGGGTAGACCCTTGCCTAACTGACTCTTCAAGACGTAGAAATATTAATTCTCTGCTTCCTCTTGGGTGCAAGGAGCTAGATGTGAGCAATGTTGCTGATCACAACATAACACATCAGCACTGTGTGTATATCATTGAATTTATTAGTGTCAATGCCCATCATTTTTTGTTGCCAAATGAAGGAACAACTCTTGTCATCAATTTGAAAAAATGTGAACCAGTTTTAAGGAATTGCAGTGGATGATATAGCACAAATCCTTTCCCCCTCTTACTGAGAACTTCTGTCTTCAAGTTAACGCATACACATCTGTCCCGGACAATGTCAAGTCTAGTTATAATCAAAATAATTTTTGGCTATAGAGACATTTCAAATATGTCCTGGGGGAAATAGCTACCACCTTCAAATCAGTTAATATAACTATTTGTTGAAATGATTAAAATAGTATGCTTTATAGTTTTACTAAATTGAGTCTGACACTTCCATCTGGAAATATTGCATGTAGTATCCTTCATGGGGTTGCAATTGTGAACATGCTCCAACCTCAGGGCTCAAGGACCTTGCTGCAGTTTATGCTAACACCATCCTTCACTCATTTGAGGATACAGAATTTATCAGTAAAGAATACATTAATGTTTAAGTATATCACCTCCTCTCCCCCAACACTTAAAAAAATTGTTAACAAGCTGACATTAAATTGTGCTGCTACATTCTCATTAGGTATGTACTAACTTGGAAGTGTGCACTATTCTTGCCTATAAACTTGCTATAACTGTGCATACTGTCTGTCCAAGGGTACAACTGTTTGGCTGTGTCGTGTTCCTTTTTAATAAGATAAGAAAGGGTCAAACCAATTTATCAACATAATTTTTAGGAATTGGTATAATATTGTTGTAGATAATGTAGCCAATAAATAATATATATACTTGAGTTATTAACAATGGGTTTGTAAATATGCTCTTGCTGTGTTGAGTCTTACAGTTTGTCGAATGTAGTTCTCTTTATCATAACTGATGTCTTAAACATTCTTCACAATCATGAACTGGAGGAACAAAGGAAGCTAGAACAACAGAGCTGGAGTAGCTCAGGTTTGTAGGGACAGGGATTCTCTAGGTCTCAAGAATCCCACGCGGGTGGCAATGACAGTGGCAAGGAGTTAGGCAGAGCGGATCCAACAACTACTCTGGGTCAGAAATTTTCAAAAGAGGTGTTGGCTGTTTTGGATCAACTTTTAGCAATTGCTAGTACTCAAATAAAAGTAAGAAAATCTGTACTTAATCGATTACTTGGAATTTGGTTTGTGGTCTCTGGGCATGTCCAACTATTATTGGAGAAAATTAAACGTCACTAGCTATTGTACTCTAGGTGGGTGGGGTAGTTGGCTAAAGTTTGGGGGCATTATTTCGACTGAATGCTGCTTGAGCTGCTAAGCAGTTAATTTTGTTCAGAAATGTTTTAAAGAAAGAAGATAGTGTCTGAAATGTCGTAAAATGTCCATCCCACAGCCCCATGGGATATTCCATGGGATGTCCACCTGTCCCTCTACAGATGCATGTTTGTCCCACTGTCCATCCCACATGGGACCATGGGACATTCCACGGGATGTCCACCTTTCCCTCTCACTGACACATGAATGTCTTACTGTCCATCCCATCCTACAATCCCATGGGTCTGTGAAATAGATTGCGTGTAACATTTGTACTGATAGTGTGTGGTTTTTATTAATATTTATATCATTAACATATTTATAACCTTGTCAGCAATTACCCTTTCTTGCGTATTAAACCTAACATACACCTCCTTTGCTCTGCTCAGTCGGCTTGTCAAAGTGTGTTGTCGTGCCTTCGGTGCTCTGCTAATCACGCTTCGTGCGTGCGCTCTAGCTCGACTCTACAAGAGAGAAATGTGGACATCCCATGGAATTACCCACTGTCCCATGGGACTGTTGGATGCTATGGACAATCCCACTGTCCCATGGGACCGTGGGATGGGATGAACAGTGGGACACGCATGCATCTGTAGAGAGACAGGTGGACATCCCGTGGAATGTCCCACTGTTCCATGGATTGTGAGATGGGATGGACAATTTACGCCATTTCTGGACATCTATGGAGGGGGAGCTGTATGCCAGACATTGAATTAACTTCTATTAAGATGTTAGTTGTAATTATAGTGAGACCTAGTTCAGTTGTTTCAGCAAGTGCATGTGGGGAATTAGGTAAAGGGTATGGATATCAAGGCTGACATGGTAGTGGAGGCTGACCCATATGCAAAGAAAGCATCGTGGCTTAGAGAAAAGATCTGGTCACCTGACCTAGAGCGAATTGTGTTGCACTGTCAGCATGATGGAGGGTTCCATGTATATGGTATAATCTTTCTTTCCAAAAAAAAAGATAATTACTATCAAACTAACATTGATAAATGCAAACTTAAGATAAATGTGAATAAAATCACTGTGAATTGATATTCAATTTTAGCCTGCATGCATATTTGGTTTGTTTGTATTCCTAGCTTTATTATTTCAATTCAATATAAATTCTATTCACTTATTACATTTCAACCCTTTTTTGGTTTTAATTCCCCAGTTCCCAAAGTTTTCACTATCTATCAAAACTTCATTTCGATGCCTCCATATTGTTGCTTTTTTCATAACATAAACATTTCCTTCGTTCTTTTCCCAATCATTCCTGTACCACATTCATCTTGATAAAACCAACAACTAAAACATTGACACGTTAACTTTTGTAATTAATTCATTTCTGTCCATCTGCATTCTTAAAAATTCATGTCCTTTTACTCTCCACTATTGATCAGTATTTTCAGATTATTTCAATCAAACACATCAAAACCAGCATAAAATCTTGACTAAAAAATGCAAAGTAAAATACAGTGGAAACTCTCAAGAAGTGACTCAAACAAGCAACATGACTCTCAACTACAACTGACAACTACAACTGACACAAATAGAACACAGTAATTCACATTGTCAGAGTTGCTTTAGCTGCAAGGAGAGTCAACTAGCTAATCATACTAGACTTAGCAAGATTACTTTTTTCTAATTAATAATCACTGAAAGAAGTAACTATACGTACAGAGTATGACCACCACAAAAGATCAAATACAACCTGAAGTTACAAAAAAAGACTAGGTCTACGTACGCCTATGCAAATTGAAAATATATGATACTTATTCCATGAGTAAGAGTGTGATATGGCAGAAATAGTTTGCTCAGTACAGCATAAAAATAATAACAACCCTGAAAATATCGTGAGTTATTTGACGGTCATGTACCTAAAGATATCATTGTGAAGATATCTAGGATTGAATGTATATATCCAAACTCATTAGTATTCGCTCTTCGCTAGTTTCTCTTGCTCCACTGAAAATGCTCGATATAATAATGCCGTTGCATCTGAGTAGTGTGAGTGTGTTTGTGTGTATGTGTTTGTGAGTGGTGCCTGTGTAGTGTAGTGGTTGTGTACTGGGCTCAGGGCCCGTAGTCCTGAGTTCAAGCCCAACTCAGGCAATTTTTCCATCTGATTTTCCATCTGCCTCCCACCAGCCCCACCAGTCCATTCAGCTGTGATTGGGTACCCGGCATTTGCTGGGGTGCAAATTCAAGGCCTTTTCTCATGAAACAGCAATGGTCCAGGTGGGACTTCGGGTGCCCACACCACTTGCTGTGAGGAAAGGCCTGTTCTCCTGCGAGTTCCTAGCCTGGCTCCAGGAGCTTTGCTTGCACGGCTCACAGTGCCTGCTTAGTGCACAGGCATCCTGGCTCTGCCAGGTGCGCGTGACCGCCTAGCGGCAGCAAGAAAATTTGCATTTGCATTTGCATGTGTTTGTGAGAGTGTTTGTGTGTATATAAGTGCATTCTGGATGAGGGACAATAAATAATCACTTAATGTTTGATATGAGTACTGGCAGTTGTAATGACATAACTAATTAACTAGCTGTATTATAAACTATCTGGAAAATACAGAATTTATTAAATTGCTATTTTGCTGCAAGCTAGAAAAAAAAAGAGGGTAATAAATAAAGTAGACACATTACAGTAGAGTGAATTGCTAAATGATTAAGTATGCTATTCACAAGCCTAGTTTACTGTTAGGTTAGTGTGTGAAAAGGGTGAGCACTTTATGTATGTAGCTAGTTATATGAGTGTGTACAGTGTTTTGGAACTTATTGACTGCAGGGTATATCATTTTGAATACCTCATGTATTTGACATTTTGATTTTTTATACAATTATTAAAGTTTTGTGAAACCTGTAGCTCTATAATAGCCCTGTTACACTACATTTTACAATTATGTATGTTGTGCTGCTAGGTTGCTATATCAGATTTTATCCTTATAAGTATACAAAATGAACAAGAAGTTGTGCTTGATCTTGTTTTGCCCTCTGTCTGTTGATCAACTGACTCTTGTTAGATTTTTTCTAAAACATACTAATTATTAGCTTATTTCCAAAACATACTAATTAGCTTTTTTTCTAAAACATACTAATTAGCTTTTAATTACGATTATCCATATTGAAACCTTTACTATGATAACTGGGGCTATTTTGCTTGTGTAGGGAATGACAGAAAGAAATCAGCTAAATTACCATAAATGAAACAATTTCTCCCAACGTTTAGACGCCTAAACAAAACTTGAAGGAGCAATAGTAGGCAACAAAATAATTGTGATTGAATAGCTCTATGAGGTTTAAAGAAATTCAAGCGAACCTGATTGATTAATAATACGGTGAAGAGATATTATATAGAATCTTGAGCTCAGACTTCCAAACAAGCAATTAGACGTCGCTATGTATTTTGCAACCTTTATTCCCTTGCTTACTTTGTGCTTTGCTTCACCAGGTAATCTGTGCAAATTTGTATTTCCACTTTTAAGTCTTTTGTATTGTCCATAGAGCAATTTTATGAAATTTTGGACTGTTTCGATGATTCTTCAGAGTTCATTTGTGTCAATGGAGTGAATAATATCATAATATGGGATATTATGAGAGGTCGAACTTTAATCTATTCCAAGAGTTTCCATCAATATAATGAAATAGGAACTAAATATCAACAGTCTGTTGGATCAGTTAATATAACATCTGGAATCAGCAGTGTTAATTCTACACATATCACTTCTACTCTGATGGTAACTGGTCACCTTCTCAGTGAATATTCAATTTTATGCAATAATGTGATAAAAGAATTTAATTTATTATCCCCTGAAGGTATGACAATGTAGCTACTTAGTTTCTTCATTATTTTTGTGGTTTGCTATTTTCAAAGTACATTAATAAAGTTTTGTTTATGTCAAAACTTTTTGCAGAAAATTTGCTGCCAACTTCCTTGAAAATAGTTCCAAACAAAGATATTGAGGGAAACTCGTTTAATTTTACAGCTTTTTGGAATTCCAGTGGTATTCATACAGATGTGGAATATCTGATTTCTATATATTCAACAGAATACCACTCCTTAGTTTTACACACTGTTATTGAATCTTCAACCTATTTCTCCCTACTGATTAATAATACTAATTACAACATCAACGTTTCAGTCTGTTCTAATAGTTCCTCAACTTTTAATTTTGGTAACATTCTTCAACAGTTGTACAAGTTGATATTTAATCAATGTTTTATAAACACTTTAGGTAGATGTCCTTTTATTATGAGTGATCAAGATATACTTATGGAGAGCTACATCACTGATGTTTCTGGTGCTATACTAGCGTTGTTAACTGATACTTCGAAAAACAAATCCTTCCTGTTGGAATGCAGTCCAACTGGAGAGTGGAACTGGACTACTGGAAATTCTGGAACCACCACAACATCGTTTAATATAACCAGTATGTATTTCATTTTAACTTGTAGATAATTGTTTTTTGATGTCTTGCTTATATAATATTATGATTGAGCTGATGTATGTTCATTAGAAACTTTCAAGACTGAACAAGTGAGTTTCCATATTGATTTTATCACTGTTACTGAAGGAAAAATGACTGGAATTAAACTTCTATGATGCAAATTCGAAAAAAAAACTATATTTTTAATGTATTTTTTACTAGATATAATGTATTATAGAGATGAACGTGGTAAGAATTATCTTTAAACAGTTGCAGTAAAAACAACAACAACAAAAAAATAGCGAAAGCTGCACAACTGATTTTTCTGACAGAATTAACTTATTATTTCACAAATTAATGAACAGTCCCAGTACTAATCTTATTCTGTAAACCAGTTGTATTATAATATTTTAATCAATAGCTTTGTTGTTCATTTAGAATCTGGAGAAACAAAATTGTTCCTTTTTTCCTACGGAAGTATCACAGGGTGGAAGTATTGAGCTGATAGTCACAGCAAGCATTGCTGCCACTACCTTTCTACTAGGAGTAACTGTGGGAGTATTTGGAACAAGTGTGATAATGATACTTGTCAGAAGAAGAGAAAGGGTCAGAGTGACTCAACGCGCTACTACTCCAGTTTATGAAGAAGTGAACAAAGCAGTAAAACTTTCAGTATCTCCTAACATTGCCTATGAACAAGTTTCCGAAATAACTGCACATTAGACTAAAAGCACAGTGTTTCGTATTAATAGAATTAATGTGTGTGAATATAAACATTACTTTCATTGTGCATCCTTATGTACTGTTTCTATATGTTCGCCAATTATAATTATTAACTTCTCAGTTATAATAGCTTTTATTGTTATATGAAGAAAAATTTAGTATTAGGGTATTCACCAAAGTTTTATGAACATCTTGGTTATTACAAGTATAAAGCAATAATTTTGTATGATATACATCACAAGACAATACATGACTTCTGTACTTTCGGAAAATGTTTAAAAATAAAACAGCAATGCATTAATTGTAGAGACAGGTTATAATCCCAACAAATACTGGCTAATCTTTGTAGTAACACATAAAATATGTCATAAAATTGATTTATTGTAAAACTATTGTAGCAATTGAAAACAAAATATAAAGCCCTGGGTTTGCTTTCTCAAGCAGTGCAATCAGTTATGATTAATTTAATTAACATAGTCCCACAAAGAACCATGCTTACAAGCAGCATGATGATATCATTGCAATAATGGTAATCACATAAGCTTAACTAAAATAACAACAAACATTGAACAGTTAATAAAATGATACTAATAATAGTCAAAATAATATAGTTTTAACTCCCCTTGAGATTTGATAGATGATAAATATGGGACTTCTTTGTTACAAAATTGACAATTTAATATTTATCTTTTCTTTCATGGTCTGAGTTGAAATTCTAAACTAAATTTGTCAAAAAAAAACATGAGTGAATGTACAGTAGAATTGAGTGATGCTGGTTTAAATGGGATTACACATGTAAAGATTTTATTGCTTTTTTTCCATAGCCCTTTACGATCCTGGAATGAATCAGAAGCTGCTTCATCATTTTGAAAACTAAATAAAGACTTTGCTTGTCAATTATAGTTAGTTCAGTCTCGTGTGACTATACTGATTGAGACTCTCAGCACCACAGTCATTTGACTTGCAAGCTTACCAGAGTCAGTTTGAATTGGCATGGCCATTAATATTGGCTCAAACACTAGAGCTAGCTGTGCATAAATGAGTTACCACATAGGCTCAGTCCTGAACAATTAATAGAACTAACATGAACAGAATAATTTACAGATGTGACATCACGTGGAGAATATAAATCACATCATGCGTACAGCAAAAATAAAACTGAAGGGATATGATGTATAGAAATTGACACAATTTAGTGAGTCCAAATTCAGGTAAAAGCGTGGTGACCTGCTATATGTGATTACCATTATTGCTATGATAATTACCATGCTGCTTGTAAGCATCACATTGTTACTCATAAACATACTTCATTTTAAGAAATCAAACAAGAAAGGAAAATTAAAGTAAGTATTACACTTCTCTTTGAGTTTGAATTATATTGACAATTGACAAAGTATGAAGCTAATTTTTACATTGCAAAGCATCAAATTTTACAAGTGAAGCAAGGCAAACTTGAATACCACAACTCATTAATGTTTGTTTTTTTTGGTATTGATACTGGGTATAATAGTGTATCTATCAAAAAAATTATTTATAAACAGAGTTCAGTTGAGGTAGCTATCCTTTAATATACTGTGGTAAAACAATCATGTGGTAAGAGTATATGAGAGTTATACAAATTGTATTTTAACAAATTTAAATTTTATCAATTGTTTGTTATCATATTATAATTATTTTAAGTTTGTGATTGAAATGTCTTGTGTACATCTTCATAAGCAACGTTGGGAGAAACTTGAACTTTCAGTTCTGGATCAACATCTTCATAAACAGGATTATTCTTATTATTGTGATTTATTTGTTTTAAAAAAGAATCTTAATTTCTTCTTTATGACAAAAATTACACAACAGATTCCAATAATTCCGATAAACAATCCAAACATAAATGTTGAAGTAACCAGTGATTGATAACACTGTTACAATATTCACAGTATGTTTTACTTCAGTTGTGCTGTAATTTAATTAAATTGAAAGCAGATTTTGAAATATTCAAATGTAGAAATATAATGTTTTAAAGTAAACATTGCACTAAGTCGGACTAAAATGATTTAAGAACAACAAATAAAACTAACATTTTAATGCATTTTCATCTGTTGCTTGCATAATTAGCTAATTTACTGTTGGGTACCATCGTATTGCACTCACAAGCTTAATCTTTATTTGTGTTTCTTCCTTAATAAAATAGTTCATCTACAGTTGAAGCCACACATGTTGCTGTTACCACCTGACCTCAGGGAATTTCTCACACACATTAATACATTAAAATAACATGTCCTTAATGATCCTCCCTTCCATTCTCTACCAAAGACTTTCCTAGAGTTGTGTATTTAAATATTACTGACCTGTAACTTTCATTGTACTGTTAAGTATAAAGTGACTTATTGCACTCCAATCCCACTCTCTGCTGTTACTACAGTACATAGTGAGAGACTCATTGCTGGTGACATCGTGGTTTAAAGGTTAATTGTAACAATTATCACCATCATGGCAAGATATAATCACAATAATAATAATAAATAATAGTAATAATAATAACAATAAATAAAAATAAAAAATAATATGATGCCAATGATGATGAAGCTTTTTGCCTACATGAGATAATAGGCTAGACAGTAATTCCTATTGATTGCTACAAATCTCCCCATATTCTTTAGCATGTCTGCACATTGCCATTTGGTGTATGTGTTTGAAGTTGTTACATTGCTTCTTCTATTTTCACAAAATTTTATAGGCATAGAAACACTTCTTGAAAATTTTTCTTTTCTGCTATGTTGACAAGAGTCACCTCTCTTCCTGCTTTTTTGGGATTCAATTAAAACCATTGCCTTCCATAGATTAGTCACTAATTATAATTTTTGTTCGTAGAAAACGTTTATTATAACAAGTAAAGTGCTGCGTCCTATTAATCCAGTGAGTGCACATGTACGACACGACGAAAAAACGCTCACTAGAACGCTAACTTAACACACCCCTTAATTTTGACGCACTTAGGTGAGTACGAATCAGATGTGGAGCTCTCAGCTCACCAGACCCTTTGCTTCCCCCAACGCCCACATATAATGAGAAGGGACAGGGTCTACTACGCCAGACTAATCGAGTGGCTGGCCAAGTAGTCTTGCAGGCCAGCGGTTGGGTAAAGGGTCTGTTCCCACGAAACTCGGGCTGGCCCACCTCTGCATCTGCACACAATTCACAATCCTTGCTCGCATTTATTAGCTGAAGAAGTGGGGCGTGACTAACCGTAAAACTGAGTTAAAGGCAGAGTCGTTAGGTGCATTTTGGGTCCAGCCTCATCAAGGTAATAGTTTAGTAGATTGTTATTGTAATGAAAGTTAACAAAACTAGCCAGTAAGGAAGATAGGGTTAGGTCTAGAAATGGCAAATAAATTTTAGCATTTTTAGCTGGCTAAGTAATTATTTTACCAATCCCTTTAAGTACCACAGTGGCTTACTAGGGGCAGACAGATTATTGGCTGGCCTGCTTAAGTAAGTTTGCCTCCTCTGCTCTCACCATCCCAGCCAGAACTAGCCCAGCCAGAACTGAGTCTGAGTTAGAGTATTTTCTCCAATTATTGCTATTCTATTTGCATTGAAGGATGAAGCGCTTGAAAGAGCAATGCAATTTGATAAGCAATTTCTGGTCTGGTTAATTGGAAAACATACCAAATAGAATGTATTGATTTATTAGCTACTAAAATAATTTATGAGTGTGCAAATATTCATTAATGAACACGTGCACACAATGTAAACTGTAACAAGATTTAATGCTCAGATATTTGTTTGCCAATAGCTTCCTTCCTCTATAAATACATTTCCTTCTATATCATCTAATGTTGCTCTAAAGAATTCAAGCTTTGTTTGTCATTTTAGAATTTGTTCCAGCACTCTTTGATTCGTGGTAACTCAGCTCTGTCTATCGGTTTAGGTATTTAAAGTGCTTAGCAATAGAGATTACATGATTTTCACACTTTAAATCCATTCATTCAAGAATACATAACTATGAACTTCTTGAACTATAACATGTTCGTGTGTGCATTTATTTCACATACCATACATGTACATACATTTGAGAAAAAATGATTAGCTTTGACATTTTAAGCATTCGTAACACCATAATCTGGATTGCTGATTGTTGGTTGGGTTAATATTCCTATGCTAGATGAGTACTTTTATTGTAAGAGGAAAAGGCAAGGAAGGATTAGAGATGAGGTTGGTAAATAGTTGTTAACATTCAAATTCTGGAATTTTATTTTTGACAACAGCCTGTTCTAATCTTTATTTTATAGCATTTCATGTTGTTGTTGTTGTTTCTGTTGTTGTTATTGCGTTTTTCTTTCTTTCTTTTTTTTTTTTTGCAGCACTATTATTGAAGGAGAAGAAGTTGATGTCAACAATGGACAAAGCGAAATAATATTGCAAGAATCGATGAGGTAAATTGTTAACATTGAAATTATGGAATACTTTTTGACAACAGCTTTTTTTATTTCTTTATTTCTTTATTTCTTTTTTCTTTTTTCTTTTTTGTCAGTCCTTCATTTCAGCAAGCGGGAGTAAGGAGCTCCATGAGGTAAATTATTATTGAAACTTTAGATGGTTTGCTTGAGTAAAGAAAAATGCAGTCTATCAAATGAGAAATGTAGTGGCTATAGCTAACTTTATTGATATATAAATAGTAGTTATCTAATGTGACCAAAATATGCTGTAGCACATGCAGAAAGCAAACTGTGTTCAGTTGTTAGTGTATTTTGGAGTTATTATAATCCTGGGGTAGCTAATTTTTATTTTCACAATTATAAAATGGATTCCTAAGTCATATAGACTAACTTTTCACTGTACAATTACTCCATCTATTCTTTTAATAGACAATGTATTTAGAATTCTTCATAGAAACTTTACCAACCTATTTCAGTATCGCACAATTGTATTTAAAGTGGTTAGTCTCATTTACATTACATGGCAATTATATTATAGCAATAGTTTTGAGTAACACCTTTGTGTGAAAGTGTACTGTTTTGTGTGCTGTAGCTGTTGTTGTTTTTGTGTGTGAGCATACAAATTTACTAACTTTTCTAGGCAAGCCAATAGTTGGGGGTGAGTATTGGATGTAAACATGATCAATACTTAGGGTCATGTGGGTTGCATTTATAAACACCCGTAGCCAAGGGGAGTTGAACAAGAAGTAGTAAATATTTTAGCCGCACCCTACACAATTAACTATGGAATATCACCAACTGTTTGATTGTCTTAACTTGTTTCCCTATATACTTTATACTCATATGTATGTGGCCTAGCCTGAAGTCCAAGCTACCAAGTAGGGTGCATAAACAAAGCAATGACTGAATTGGGCTTGCTCCAAGACTAGTTGTATATTTAACAGTGCAAGGCAGTCCCAGTGTTAGGTAAATAAAAAACAATACCGTGTAAGTTTACCCTTATGGTGAGCACATCACTCAGGCTATACACACACATATTCCAGAAAACACAAATTGAAGGATATGTAAAAACAACAAACTGGACGCATGAAGTCAATTAATGAGTTAACTCCAACTCGTATAGATACATTTATACCTAAAACCCACAATTAAGTCTGAGTTAGCGAGCTTGTTGTAGGAAATAAAAACTACATAGTAAGTAGTAAGAGTAGTGTGAGTGCAACTATGTGATGAGAGACAGTGAGAGAGCACATTTAGTTTACTTCAGGAAACAGAAATATTGTATACATAATATCTTTGTATAGTGAGAATATGCCAGTTTGTCAAATGTAGAGACTTTTCATGCTGTTACTAGCTTGAGCACAGTAAAATGCAATTTTATTATTACTATGAACAAACACTACATATATTATTTATACACTCAAGCTCAAAGGTAGCCATAGATTGGTTAGAATATAACTTGTGTTGGTTTTCTCTGATGTACATATTTCTTAAATTTGTTTAATTTTAGATACAAGTATATATATATACTAAACAGGGTGTACTATATAATGGGATGTACCATAACTTAATTACATAATGATAATATTGTGTAGTATAATTTTTTGCTTTTTTTTTTAAATACAGGTTACTATCAACACTTAGCAATAGAGTTAATATGTGGTAATAACCTGTAGTAAAGTTTTATTGCATTAGCAAAACCTGTGAGCAATTATGTCTAATTTTGTAAATAATAATAGACTTCTAAACAATAATTGCATTTTCATGTGCTACTATAGTTAAACTATATGACAATATAAAACATTTTTACTATATATGTGAAAGTAGCAAAATAGTTTTGAAGTATAATGCTGGCATGCCAAATTTCTCATGTGTAATAGCAAACTGTCTTGTGCTCAAATAAATTGTTATTATAAAAAGCTATTTTTACTTTTGCATCATTTTAGCTAATAGTCAATGAATTACAGGAGACGAGAAATAAATTAACATAGTTTTATTCCTGAGCTTGCTGTGTTTTTTTTTTTGTTTTATTTATACTTATTTATTTTCCTTCCTGGAATCGCAGGAATCTGAATGCTGTAATGTCTTGTGTACTTAATTTTTTTGTACAGTAGCATACAACATTGGTTTTATGAAGTCACTGTCACATCCCTATTCTTTAAATGGCGGTAGAGGTGGAGGGTTGTCATCATTGTCATTAAATGTAGGTAGAGGTGGAGGGTTGTCATCATTGTCATTAAATGGAGGTAGAGGTGGAGGGTTGTCATCATTGTCATTAAATGGAGGTAGAGGTGGAGGGTTGTCATCATTGTCATTAAATGGAGGTAGAGGTGGAGGGTTGTCATCTTCAGATGCTACAACATAAACATTGATTTTTTCCCACTAGGTTCTGACCATAATAATTCTGCAAATTCAAAAACTTGATGATTGTGGTACTCCTTACCTGCTTCAGATGTGGTGAAAGCTTGAGTGAGTATCTGACAAACATCTGGTATGGTTTGTGCTCCCTCACCTAGTGATAAATGAGCGGGAGATGGCAATTGCCCTGAAATAAGTATGAATATTATAATTTTAAAGAATGTTTGACTATCAAATAAGTAACATGAATAGTTAAAAAAAAAAAAATGTTATGATATGACAAGGAAGTGTATTTAAAATTGTATGTTTACAGTTCAACAATCTTATGAAAACAACATGGTGAATTGGTCACAAATAATCTATGTCGCATTCAGACTGACTATAATATATTTTGCCAGAGTGGTAAACTACATTTGTGGATTTGAATAGTATGCAACACTGATTTCTAGCCTACAATGGTATGTGAAGTCCAAAACTTCAGCAATAGCTACATAGTTTAACTCAATTGTCAATTATTAAACTAATTATATTATAATGTAGAACAATTTTTGGCTATGCCTAAGCATAACAGAGTTCAGTGCTAATTAGTACTAATCCCATTGTAGTAACAATTGCATTCATTGACTCTATATCCTGCATGCTATTGATTGGGTATTATCCTTTATCTGTGTTATTTCAAAACTATTACTCTACTTACCTGTGAAATATACTTGCAAAATCATTTCTGATAACTTTCTGGATCCAATTAGGTGTAGAATTTCTGCTACAGCTTGCCAAGTAGGCTGAATTCCATCTGCATGACACTTTTTAAGCCATAACTCACATATTTCAGTCATGCCATCATATGATGAATTTGTTTTGGCTACAATATCATTTATACTATCTGGAGATATTCCAGCCACACTCCCGAACAGTCGGTAATGGTCTGCTATTGGGCGAAGTTGCAACATCAGTGTGTTAAGATCTAAATTTTTATCTGTGAATATAATTGTAGTCACATACATAATAAGGTCATATTGGTATTGCAATGACTTGCCTTGTTCACAATATTCCAATAAAATATTTGCATACTTTACTTTTATATCTTCTGAATAAGGCTTAACACTTTTACAATTACTACATGTCTTGATTTCAGCATAATCCATCTTCTTCATCTTGTAAAACAATATTAGGATTCAATTTTTAGAATACAAAGGATATATTTTGTGGTTGACAAATTACAATGTTTTTAAAAGTAAACAAGGAATATGTAATTCATGTTATAACCCAAAAGCAGCATCCATAATCTAAGGTTAAGATAGAAGTCAAATTGACTGCAAGAAAATAACTTAACAGTTAAATGTATCGAATCACACTTATCAATCCTCTTGCAAATTTAATAAAAAAATATGCTATTATTTAACCGCTACGAATATGTAATACTTCTGACTATATTGTTAATATTTAGGAATTACATTAAGGACGTACTCTAATTGTTGTATCTTGCTTTGGATAGCATTTTTGAGGATAATGGTGGTTACTAAGTGGAGCATAAGTCTGGTCCTTTAATAAAATGCAAAATAGTAAACACCACTATATCAATGCTTAACAATAAAAGGAGGGAGGATGGAGAGCAGAAATAAAAAATATTAACTTTTTCAACAGCCTCCCTCAAATTACCCATCATTCCATCAGTATAACGGATGATCATTTCCCCTAAAGTGCGCTAAAGTGACCGATTAAGTACGTCTATGATGTCTACTATACTTCAGTGGATTATTCTTATTTATCTAACACTTGATGAAACCTGTTAATACTTACTTTCAGTGCTATTCCTCGCTGGGATTGGTCTGTATTTTGTGGATAATGGTGGTTTCTGAGAGTTTCATATGTCTCATTCTAAATATAGTATGTCAAAATAGTAGTTGATAGCATTAAAATATATTTTTATCTCACCCCATCATTAGTAGATGTATACATGCTGTCAGAAATGTATGTACTATAATGAATAAGACTGAATGCAAAAAAAATGGTGATACACTTACTATTTCTTTTTTCTTAAGTTATCTACATAAATATAACAATAATTTATAGTAGTTTCATTATTAAAATAGCTAATTCTTACAGGATATTATGACTACTAGTATAACAAATATCACAAGTGACAGCAGTATCCCTGTGGGAATGATAGTAGATAATATAATGAGCAATAAAGTATAGTTTGACTGTGGTAGATCAATACTTGGAAAAGAACTTCCATTTCTAGTTTGATCATTGTAACTTGTTGAAGTCATGTTACCATCTA
>WLWD01000222.1_pt1 | contig 65591 bp, 40 predicted proteins | sample 6712731 | NCBI WGS metagenome assembly WLWD01 (sample SAMN12718690, study PRJNA576275) | sponge metagenome | isolation source: marine sponge | host: Mycale hentscheli | place: New Zealand: South Island, Marlborough, Capsize Point | collected 2014-11-01
CTCGCTTGACCCAATCCATACTCTTGTTTTACCAATCATTTACATACCTTAGCTATTGCCACTTCCAATAAGGATATTTCATTGATGAGATTTCTTCACCACTCCTGCTGCCTCTGATGTCATATGCAAAAGTAACAGCTCCAGCAGTTTAGATTTTACGTCATCTCACTACTAGTTGTTGCAGCCTATGCAAATAATAGGATAATAGCATAGATTGTGCACCCATACAATTGCCTTATGCTAGCTGCTATTTCAGCACAACTTAGTTATAACATACTGAGGGGGTTAAACCTAGGATCCCCAATCCCCCTTCGAACTTTGGGGAAAATATAGCACAGCGAATGTTTAATTGTATGAATATTACGATCATAAAATCATGCATGAAACATTGATCAATGCATATATACATTCTCATACAAGCATGTGCATCACAGTAGAATGTTTAGAAAAAGGATGTGTCAAGTAAACACACACAGCACGTGTCTGTTACTCCAAGCAAAATAATTCTCACATGAATGATACAATCACCTTCAAATGTCAGCTCAAAGTTACAATCAACTATTCGTCACATAGTTTTTCAGTCTATTACAAGATTTTATATGTAACAACAGACACCCTCAGCCATGTGGGTTAAAATAGTATAATACTTCACAATTTTAAATACTGCAACAAGAGAACTTCCCCCCCCCCCAAAAAAAAAACAAAAAAACTCGGATCGGACTTGTTCATTAACATTTTGAAAAATTTACTAATATCTATATAGTAACAGGGGTTCATTAAGGGTGGGGGGGCAGGGGAGACACTCGCCCCCTTGAAATATTCTTAAAATATCGTAAGCAAAATGTGTAGTTAAAAAGTGAATATTTAAGGTGAAGGGAAATGCTCAAATCATGCCCATCTCCTTTCTCGTCATAGTTCTGCACGAAAGTTGTGTCACCCTTTAGATAGCACAAACTCAACCTCGCCCACTCTTAAAGTGATTTCTAAATGAATCCCTGAATATTACGCTTGTGTGTCAAATAACGACAATGACCATGTGTGTATTCATGAATAATCCATCAGCTTAAACAGTCTGGCAAAGCATCATCCTTACTTCAATGGGTAAAGAGTCATCACATTCAGTAAAGAGTGATTAATTGTTAGTAAAAAGTGGGTGGAATAGATGAGGGAAGGCAGTGTAGGTTTCAAAAGTTTCGTGGAGCGTAAGTCCACAATCATGATGGTAGGACAGAGATTCAGAAGCAGGATAATTAGACAAAGGACTCTATGAGTCAAGAAGACAGAACTAAAGAAAGGAAATGTGGGGGATAAGAAAAGCTTAGATAGTTTAAAATGAAGAGAGCAGGAGAGGAAAACTAATTAACCGTACTCAATAGTAGAGAATGATAACTGAGCAAAATAACTTCAATACGTCAAGCGCCACTGTGTGGCGGGGTACTTGATGCTAGTATATTATAATATACATTATATAATTCCCCTTAAAAAATATTTCCTAATTTAGAATCCACCTAACCTTGCAAGCCACTTTTACTCGACTGCATAGTCTACCACACATGTGATCTTCTTATCTTGTTGTATAAAGTCCTGAACAATCAATAAATTAAAAAATTCTCAAGAATTTCTTAAAAATCAATGTGTACTAAATAATCATACCAACACTGTAATTAAGGCCAAGTGCCTCCTCATAGTGAAAATTTTGAAGAAACTATCTAAATATGATACTCTGGTAAAGTTGCACAACATTCGAATCCAGCACCTATCACAGTTCAATAGTATCTGAGTGCAGTATGCAGCTAGGCAGTACTCAAAATTACAGCACTCAAACTCATAATAATGCCATGCTAATTACTCAAAGAATCTATATAATAATATGCTCGTGTGTCAGTAACAACGATCGACAGTGTGTATTCATGAATAATTCACGAACTTAAAAAGTATGGTGATAAAGCATCGTGATACCTTGAATAGGTTGTCCCATTCAGTTGAAAGTGATTAATAGTACACTAAAAAGAGGGTTGAATGGACAAGGAGAAGGCGGCTAGTGAAATTACTGAGTAAAGGCGGCATATGTTTCAAGAAGGAAGGGAAAAGTGCGAAAAAGAAGGCAACATTTCAACAAAGCCCAAGTCCACAATCATGATAGAAGGACAGAAATATTCAGAAGCAGGAGAGACAAAGAAATAGAAGGGACTCTGTGACTCGAGAAGAAAGGTGAAAGAAAGGAAAGGTTGGGGATAAGAAAAGCTGGATAGTTCAGGAAAAAGAGAGCAGAAGAGGGAAACTGATGTAGAGAATGATAACAATGAACAAAAATAACTTATGCTACTGCATTCTTACTGTGCAATAAGTCAAGCGCCACTATGAGGTGGGGTACTTGCTAGTTGTAAATATTTTTTGTCTTGCAGCCTAAGGGTGGCGGATATGCCCTAACTCCTCCCACCCCTTTCCAAACAAATTTTCTAGATAAAACCCTGACTATAATAAATTTCTGTTATACCAGTAATATTATTATTATTTATTATTAATAATAAAACTGTTGCACTTCTTGATAAGAAGCTACTCAACTTTATTGTAAATGTTGCAGAACTAGAGTGCTCCTAATGTCTATCATCAAATATCTTGTGGCTACATGAAAACTAATCATGAAAGAAATTAGTAATACATCTGGTGGACATCACTCAAGTGATAAAAGCATAAACCACAGCCTACAATTTCTGTCCTAAGACTTAGAAAGTCCAAGAACTACAGTTCCAATAGAACATCCAAACATCACCAGCTCATACATGTGTCTATTACCATGTGACAGGAGTCCACATCCTTCACCTGTTCAATAAAAACTGATGCATATCACTCATACCCCATCTCCTCCACCTGGACTTTTAATGAAACTAGCCCCCTATCACGTCCCATTCAAAGGTCATATCCTGACCATTCTCTCCCCTCCCCCACCCTGCAAGCCATACAGCAACAACAGGAAGGTCACAAACATCACCTAAATCAGGTATGCCCTGGGCATCATCATAAAATAGTTTGAACAATCACCTCAACCAAAATGATGGACACTCAACTCAAATGAGACATGTACACCACAACTTGAGACTTGCTTGATTCCATCTATATTGAGGACTTCGTCAAGAACTAACACTTGCCAGTAAGTCTTGCCTCGCAGGTTGGTTATGAGCCAGCTTGAACTAGGGCAAGACCTTCAACTTGCCAGTCAGTCCAGTAAACCTGAGTGTTTTATTCACATGGTCATAATAACCCGTAGCAGCTAAAAATATTATGTGACACAATCTGGGCAGTGTGTAGAGGAGGCTATAGGGGCAAAGCCACCGTGATTGATATCAGCAGTGGCGTAGGCAGAGGGTGGGGGGTGGGGCTTCAGGCCACCAAAATTGTGGGGCATAATCTAACAAGGCAACTTCTCACTTTTAAACCCCCGACCCCAAGAAAACGTGCCCCTTTACTAAACATCTTCCAACACCGCTGATCAGTCGTGTGACTACTACAAATACTAATGGCTAGCACAAGTATTCGACAATAGGCTTCAATTGTATATTCCACAGATTATTTGTAAGGTTACTCTGGATTGACTGCCTTAATGTACAACAAATTAAACTAAAATAGTTTAAACCTACACTACTAACACTTGCACAACTCATTCAAAGTAGAGTATATTATAGTTATTTCACATTAATCCCACCCCTACACCACCGCCGCATTAATTCACGCAGTATCTAACGCCTGAGCCTACCTAATCAATATGACAGACCACTGTAGCTCGTCAAGCCTCTTGTCCCACAACATTTCTTTCCACATGCGCTGCGTGTGCAATGTATCTGAACAAATGACGACCGTTGTTTTGCCTAATTGGGCGGTACCTTTCCGTTGCTATAGTTATAAGAGAAATAAAAACAATAACAAATCCATCACCGTGCGAATGGACAGGTTTTAAAGCGTACAAGGACAGCTAAGACGGTTTTTTCGATAAAAAAGGATTGATCCATCATTAAATTGAGGGGTGTCGGGCCTGCAGGTATCTTCTGACGAGTAAAGCGGCATACATCACCCCCAAATAGCTATCTGACCTCCAGTAGGAATAGCTACTTCATTATTTTGCAAAATGAATTGCTTCTATTAAACTATAATATGCAATAAAATAAATTGCTGTTACTGCTGATAATACACAAAATCTGTATACTTCAATGGCATGATGAACAAAACTATTTTCATCAGAATGGTTTAGCTATACCAGTGGATCTAGAACCATATACAGTCGAACCTCTCTACAACAGCCAAGCATGGGGACAAGCGTGTTGGCCTTTGTAGAGAGTTTGACCTTATTTCGGAGTTTTTCAGGTAAAGCCCACCACAAAGGAGGTGTGTCCGTCATAACTATGGCTAGCCAGGTCGTTACTGCTACTGAACTTCAAGTACTGGAAATAGACTCTTACATTAGGGGCTACCACGCATATACTGATGTATGGGTACCTATGGTAGGGGAATCACTATTGGTAAAGCCAGAGCCTGCAAATGCCAAAGATAAGAAAGCAGTGGCTATTTTGAAGGAGACTACTATTGTAGGTCATGTACCACAAAACCTGGCTCCACGGCTTTTCCAGTTTTTGAGAAGAGACGTCAACAAAGCATTTGCCGTGATACGAGGGGACAAAGTGAACAGAGGCGCTGGTTACGGTCTGGAAGTGCCGTGCATCTACCGCCTATACGGCCCTCCAGCCTATATCAATACAATGAGGGAGCTGGTAAATGATCTGATTGCTGCTGGACATTTGTAATTCTGACTTGCTCTATATTCGAGTTTAAAATGACTAAATTGTTGTGCAAGCTATGCATGGGTGTGGCTAACTGGCCGTTGTGGGAGATAATTTTGTATTGCAATTTCACTGTGGGGTCCGGTGTCGCAGTGAATACTGTCCCCCCTTGAATTATGTCCCCCCGGACAAAATTCACTAGTGAATTATGTCCGGCCGGACAGTTCTCACTAGTGAATTTTGTCCCCCCTGGTGAATAATGTCCCCCCCTCTCTCTCCACCTTCATAAATCACACTTCGAGCAAATCAACTGCGGCTGGTGACGCTGGACTGTACCAATCTTCTTTAAGTTCAACCCTGCCTTGCTCGTTTTCCAATTATTGAGGGAGCTCCCGGGTGCCACATCCATTAGTTATTGGCGATGAACTGGGTGTGCCAGGCACTATTTTCAAGTCTATTTGCTTATTGGTGGATCAACTGGTAACTTCATTGTCTAGCTAGTTAAGCTCACTCCTTCATCATTTGTTCATATTAAAATATAGTTATGAAGTAGAATAGAATTTCACCACTACTAACTCAATAGCCATACACATTATACAATTTACAAATTTTACAATATCTTGAATCTTACTGTACAGTATTAAATTTATATTGTTTAATCTGTCGTAAATAGCTAAGTCCTTTACCAGCCAGACATAGCAATACATGGTCAACTCTGGACAATTATGATATTTTAAATTCAAATTCACATTCCCAAATGAGTGTCCTATTTTTTATCAGTTTACCCAGGGGCAAAAGCTGTGTGAAGATTTTACCAGATATGGGAGTTGTCAGTAGCTGTCCACTGCAAAACTTAGCCTCACTAATGATTGAATTGAGTTTATAATAGTTAAACATGTAGCTAAACTTAATTGGTAGAAGAAACTTAAACTATCAGTTGATGATTTAAAAACTAACCAAAAGAAATAGAAACAAACTTGATAACAACTCTAACTAGAACTACTAAATGCCACTCAAAATAACTTAAAAGTAATAATTGAACATTGCTAATTTTCAATAACTAATAAAAACTTACTATGTGGAAAAATAGCATATGAAGCAACACTTCTTATAATTTGGTAATACATAAATAACTGCCCTAGCTGGCTGGTTGGCCCTATCAAGTAGCTATGCTCTACATCAAATTGTTAAAAATAAATAAATAATAAAAAAAAAAGTTGTTAAATAGATAGTCAACTGGTATAGCAAAATACCAAGATTGCTACAATATCATTTTTTGTAAGGATGATTATAGTTTTTGATTTACAGAGTTTTAGGCTAAATGTTTAAGCAGACACACTGATAGACAGGACACACTATACCATTTACAGTCCTGCCACAGCCATAGTAAAAACTGCCCACTAAAGTGAATAGCTATCTTGGCGGAGGGGGACTGAAGGGGTACAAAATTCACTAGCTAGTGCCTGGTTAGCCATTTAGCTACAGTTGTGCCACAGCCAGACCTTGAGAACAGCCTAGCTAGCTACTAAAGTGAATAGCTATTGGGGAGTGGATTCATTATTCACTGAAGGGGGACAAAAGTCACTAGTGATTTCTGGAGGGGGTGGGGACAGTTTAGAGGGGGGACAAAATTCACTACTACAACTGTCATTCTTATAAATTAGCTGGATATATTTATTTTTATTTGTTCAGTCATTTTCAAAATGTTTGAAGTAAAAATTTTTAATCTTCAATCAACCCATCGTATAACCCTTACCAACTTTGCCATTCGCTCGGTGAATCTGGATGGAATGGAGAATTATGATAACATATACGATTTTCTGTACTCTGGTATATACCCAGATTATTTCAGCAAAAACCAAAAGCGAGTATTGAGGAGGAAAGCGAAGAATTTTAAGGTCTGTGATAGCAAACACATTTTGGTAAAGAAAAAATCTAGCTAGCTAGCTAGATCAAAGTTGTATGACGATAGCAACTTAGTTTTATCAACTTGGTTTAAAATAGTTTCATTTCAAACTCTGTAATTATACACATAGGAAATGAATTACAAACTTGTTAGGCTTCTTTGTAATGTGGACTTGACAAATCGTTGACCCTTTACCATTAATTGTAAACTACACCAAATGAGTGCCAGCCCCTTAAAATAAGTGACCAAGGTGTGTCTTTAACATAAGTTAAGCTCTGTATATTATGATTTTTTGTTTGCATGAAACATTTCTGCTCTGTAAGAGACCAAAAAAAAAAGAGCTGGCTCGAATGTATTATTTTATACACAATCCGTGTGTTGCATATTGACATCTGCATGTGCAGTACGGTTATAATCAGAATTTGCTCTTCACCCCTCCCCCACCCCCACCTCCCCTCCCTACCCTACAAGGTTAAAGATGGTCTTCTGTATTTCTCGAAAAGTGGAAGTGAGTGGAAGCAAGTTCCAAGAAGTGGGAAAGACAAGAAAAGAATACTGGAGTCTTGCCATGGATCGGAGGAGGGTTAGTGTTTAAGTAATTGTAAATTGGTATTGACCATAAGTTCATTGAGCTTTTCGTAATTTTTTTTTGCTGAATTTTGTACCAAAACATGATAATAAAGAAGCTATACACAGTATGATATCTTGAAGTTTAAAAACACTTCAGAAAAGATTCAAATGTATTATCAGACAAATACATATACTGTTTTCAAGTCTCTGTTAAATCATAATGAATATTATTCACTGGTTAGGTGGACATCTTGGGAGGGATAAAACATCAAAAAAAATCAGGGAGCGTTTTTATTGGAAGACTATGTGGAGTGATATTCAAGAATATATACACCAATGTGAGGCTTGCCAACGTGCAAATGATACAAAATTCCAAAAGGCAACAGAACCCCTCCATCCTATACCCATAAAACCAGAAGTATGGAATCAGGTAGCTCTTCTTGAGTTCCGATTTTATCTTAGTGCTTATATAATTACATGAACATCACTTTTTCAGATTGGTATAGACATTGTTGGTCCTCTTCCAGTAACCTCCAAAGGCAACAAGTACATAATAACTTTAGTGGATTATTTTTCCAAATGGCCTGAAGCGGAACCATTGGCAGACAAGAGTGCAAAATCAGTTGCTTCATTTCTGTTCAAAATGTTTTGCAGGTATTTGCTTTGATATTTGCATTTTAGCTGATAATTACTTAATCATTGATTTAGTAAATTTTGGGTTATATAGGAGTGTGCTTATTATATTGTATAGATTTGGATGTGCTAAAGTAGTAATTTCAGACCAGGGCAGAGAGTTTGTTAATCGAGTCAATGAATATTTGTTTTCAATTACAAAAACAGAGCACAGAATTACATCTGCTTACCATCCGCAAGCTAACGGAATGGTTGAAAGATTTAATCAAACTTTGCAAAGATCTTTAGTAAAAGTTGTCAATAGCAATCAGTCTAATTGGGATGAGAAACTGGATGGAATTCTATTTGCATATAGAACCTCACAGCATCAATCAAGCAAGTTTACTCCTTTTGAGCTAATGTATTGCCGGTGAGTAATTCACTATTCATCATTTAATTTTTTATGAAATTTTGTGAATTTTTCATTCAATAAATTTATAGCAAGGCAATAATTCCTATTGAAATGGAAGCTGTTGAAAATGAAATAAGCCAGAGTGATGATGATTTTACAGACAACAAGATGGAGTTATATGTAGAACAAATGAATACCTTCAGAGATTCCATTTATGCAGATGCCAATGATAGCATTAAAAAATCCCAGCAGAAGCAAAAGAAAGATTACGATAACAAAAGAAGAAAGATGAAGGTAAGTGTACATAAGTATGATAAGTAATCAGGGTTTCATACAGACTATGGGAACCCTGGTATTCTCCCCCCTTCCCTTCCACTCCTAAATTTAGTTTCTCCTCCCCTAAAATTTTTTAATGACTAAAATTTTCCCAACTAAATTTTTTCCCGATTAAATTTTGTTTATGAAACAAAATATGATCAGTGCAAAATATAAAAAATTGTAGAAAGCCTTGCTCTACAGTTAGTCTGCTTACAACTGCCCAACACTTCTTCAAAATTAACACTTTCCAGTTCTGCTCTTTCAATTGCAGTACAAAATAGCCAATCTGATTTTTCATCCAACAAAATAAACTGCTGCATATTCATGACTTCACCATTTTTATTAGGCATAACCAGATACTGTTCTAACCAGTAGTGTCATCATTATTTGGATGAGTTTGAAAGGGTTTCACAAAAATTTTCTGGGTAAGCTTCTGACATACATACTTCATAAAAATGTCATTTGCTGGTTGTTATTTTTTTATGCTACAAAATTTCCACCCCCTCCCCCCCAATCACTAGCTAAAAATGCTGTATGACTCCCCTGTAGCTATTTATCTATTGTAAAATTTCTTTCTATAGTTAATAGTTTCATATTAATTTAAACGGTTAATTAAATATACACAGAGTCTGGACCCTGGAACTATGGTATTATTAAGAAACAGCGCAAGAGATTCTAGAAAAGGTGATAAGCTTGTACAGCGCTGGCTTGGGCCATACATGATTGTGGAAGACATTGGGAAAGGTCGATATTTGCTCAAAAATACTGCATCAGGCAAAACTCTCAAAAATGCTTTCAATAGATGCAGGTGGGTGTATTCCAAAATACAGAAGTTATGATTATCTATACTGTATTACTTGCAAATGACCTCATTTAGCTATATTATTTCTGTGTGATTTAATATAGCAATGGTTTTTGTTAGCATATGGTACATATCAAAGTTATTACAAATGTTTGTAATTTTATTTTACAGATTGAAAGAATTTTTCCAAACTCCTAATTTTCAACCTTTCAAATTAAAAGCGAATGATGTTTTTCAATATGGTAGTGACGATGAAAGTTGCCACAGTGATCATGGCATGATCGCTTCTTTACCACATACTGAAGAAAGACCAAAAAATTCAACGTTTACGCCTCAGCCTCTTTCACCGGACATATCTCCGTCCAGCTCACAACTTGAACAATCAGTTTGTCCACCAGAATCAGATGAATCAATCGCTCCTAGGTCACCACAAAGACCTCCACTACCTGCTGTGCATACAAAAAAGTGCCCATCTTCAATTCAGGAAAAAGTGACATCATGTATTGGTACAGATCAGCAGTTGATAAATTATGTTAAAGTATTTCAGCAGATTAGCACAGACAGTCTTGTGTCAAGAATGTCACCACTCATTCCTATTCTGGAAAAAATTAAGGATGGAAAAGTAAGTAAACTTAATATCAGCTGATCGCACTAAAATAAACAATATAGTTTGTAAACTTGCTATCCTATTTTCACAAACTGGCTACAGGCAATAATCACACTTTGATTTGTTAATAAGTTAACATCCCATAATATCCTTGTAATGTTTGGGTAGCTACTCTCCAATATTTTAATGATATTGTTAATAGAGGAACTCTAGTTGTAATTCCTAGCATACACTTTAGCAACTGTATAACCAACTTGTATTTCTTCAGCCTTCTTTGTATTCATTCTTTTTTTTTTTATAGGCATCAAAGAGTTGCTAGGCCTATTATTAATAACATAACGATGAGAGAGAACAGCAACTACACAGCTCATAATTAACATAGTGCAGATTGCGATAAGCCACAATTTTGCATATAACAGAAGCATTTTGATTAGTTATAAATAGATGACCAACAATAAATTTCAAAATATTGGGTGTTATCAGTGCACCTTTCCTGTGGTACTGTAACATCGTCTGAACAATGTGGTATATTATAAAAGCTTGAGAGTGTATTGTAACACTCAATCATAATATACAACAATATTTAACGTAAATATCATGAAATATTAGGCCTAATTTAAAATTTTTCTAATTTTTCATTTGTTATAAATTCAGATGCAAGAATCCCAATGCCTGAGTTATGATGACTTCTTAAGAACTTCATGCAAGAAGCTGCGTATGTTAAACAATAAATTATTGTGACTATCTTTAATGTGTTATTATTTATAGAGTTACTGAAAAACAGAAGCAATTCAATTAAGTGTATGAAGCTGTCACAGTATGAGAAGGTGATTGAGTTTTTAGTCTCCAAAATGTGTTGCAATAACAAGTCAAGCACGGTAATGAAGACAACCAGTGTTTTTTAACATAAATTTTAGTACTTGAATGTCATTCAGATATTTTCATACACGATGGACATCTTGCTGCCTGAAGTTTTACAGCTTATCATTATGGACGAGTTCAATGTTAGCAGAAATGAGGTATCTCCAGTATTGTTGTAGTTGAATGAATTTGCCACATGAAGACACATGTAATTTCAGCTTTTTTATTCATTTTTTCCTCATTAGGCTAGACATATCATGTACACTTTTGTGAACAAGCGTGAGTGTGTATCATCTTCACAGAGTGAGATTACAATATCAGGTTAGCTTGGTGTCTTCTAGATATGTCTGTATGCATGGTGACATTTTTTGTAGCATCTATTTTGAGTCCAGAAAGCTGGAAATTGTATGACGAACTTAGAAAGAAATTTAATAGTGTGTTAACTCTTAATTTCCTAAAAATCTGTTAAAACAATTTTATTTTCATTGCAGCAAGGAATAATGAAGTTCTTGATGGCAAATCAAATGAATACTGTAATGAATCACCCAAAATTCATTTTCAAGGTATCTACTAAGCAACCTCTATGTAGTTGATATAGCCAGGGAGCATAATAATAAAGTGAATTATATAATGTATGGGGAATAATACAGAGGCTGTTTTGATTCTAGGTTCTTGCAACACACCTGCTTCCATTAGAACCTTCCTTGATGATCAAAACACTATGAAGGTGAGCTATTTTGCAATGAACACTTACAATCGGAAATAGTCTCATACAATATCTTAGTTAGAAGTTGCAAACAACACTGTAGTGTACACTTTCAGTGTAAGGTAAGGTGTCTCATAGGCTATGTAAAATTATTGAAATTAAAATACAAAACAGCTTGGTTGTGTGGAGTACATATTCTATTAGCCATTATACTCAATACTTCATGGCCCACATAATTATCATACAGCCATTCAGCAGTGATAGGGAGTTTAATTGTGAACCTCTTTATCTTCGAGTCCCAAGGTAATACATTTATTTATTGGTATTCACTAAAAGCATTCCTATTATGTAATTGGTAAAAGGAATCTGAAATATGTCAAGGGTTTCTGGACTGTAGTGTGACCAGTCCTAGTGGTTTTTTGCCAGGCATCAGTCAGGGGTCTGTAGATACGTTTCAGTCAAAGAAAGCTAGAGGTAAGCTAAACATATTTTTGTATGCGTGTATGCAATACTTCACTTGGTATGAAAATGATGTTATTCTGAATTTGCAATTTAGATATTGTTGATCTCACAAAACTGAATACTGATGTAGATGACCATGATATCTATTGGATGAAAGACTTTATGTTGTATAAAGAAGATCAAAAGGCATTACTGAATGGCCATTGGCTGACAGACAGTATTATTACAGCCGGACAAATTTTGTTACAGAAACAAAATCAAAGTATTGGTGGATTACAACCTACAATTTTATCTGAAAATTTTCAGTTTTCAATTCAAAAAGGAGAGTTTGTTCAAATAATCAATGTGAATAATTCACATTGGCTTACTGTTTCCAACATTGGTTGCCCCAAGGGAACTGTCAACATATATGATAGCGTTTCAAGTAATAGTCTATCTGCTCACACAGTCAAAGTAATTGCAGGAATTTTATTCGTGACTGATCTAAAAAAGATAACTGTGAACTATATTGACGTTCAAACACAGTCCAATTGCAGTGACTGTGGTGTATTTTCACTGGCATTTGTGACATCTCTTTGTCATGGTGAGGACCCCTCCAAAATTTCATACGTTACATATAAGCTTCGTGATCACCTCTATAATTGCTTGGAAAAACATACAATGTCACCATTTCCACGTCGCAATCGTCAACGAACAGTCCAAATTGGGCTTCAAGAATGCTTCAACATCTATTGTGAATGTAGGCTTCCAGAGTATGGCAAGATGATTAAATGTGAACGTTGCGATGAGTGGTTTCACAAGAAATGTATTGTTGCTCCTAGTACAGTATGGAAGAAAGGCAATTCAGTGCAATGGTTTTGCAAAAACTGCTGTTAGATATTAACTACAACTCACTTTCATATATTTGATATTATATCTTTATTGTGTCATAATTTCTTGATTTCTATAGTGAATTGCTAAATAATTATTTGCTTTGAGTAGTAATTCAAAGGAGAAATTAGGGACATAGCTAATAGTACTTTATCCTAAAACTATGAAAGTTGTACTTTCAAACTTAATACCTTCAAGAGAAATGAAATGGGAGAGAGGGGGGCGGGCGTCCTTCAAGAGGGGGGACTGCTGTATTAAATTATTGTATACGATCAAACTAATGTTTCCACCTTGGCAAACGTCCATTAGCAGTGGATAACTCTAAGTAGCTATAGTATGAAATTTTACATTGATATCAGTATAATTAAAAGTTGGACCAATAGTATAGCTATGTTGATATATGTATGTATATTATATATCAACATATATGAGGGTTGTGTCCCCATGTAGCTAGCAACTTATTTACTTGTGTTGCATTAGTTAACTTAAACGACAATTAAGAGATTATTAGTTAGGCCTTTCTCTGATTTTAGGTTTTGTGTGACATTTGATAAGCTGACTTATAGCTACCTAATCTTTATCAGTGGACCCACAGGGCAAAAGCTGTGTGAAGAGTTGTCAGTAGCTGTCTACTGCAAAAGTTAGCCTCACTAAAGATACCTCGAGTTAGTTAAGTTGTAAATAGCTAGTGTAAATTTAGTAGATTCTGAAACTATTAGCTAGTAGTGATTTAAAAAACTAACTAAAACCAATATAAACAATCTTGATAACACTAGCTAACTAAAACTAATACATGACACTCCAAAATATCTTTAAACTAATTGATTAACGTTTGCTAACTAGCTAATCAAACTAACTAATTTGGAAAAATACCATATCAAGCAACACTCTACTTCTTAACATTTATTTGGTAGCTATAGCTACATAAAAAATGCCCAAATTGGATGGCTGGCCCTGTCCACTATGCTCTGCATCAAATCATTGAAAATAAATAAATAAAAAATTGTTGAAATCACAATAGCTAACTAGTAGGTATAGAAAATACAATGCTGCTATGTATCAGTTTGTAAGGGGTGAATATAGTTACGTATAATTGAAAAAAATTTCAAGTCAAGTTTAACACTCTACTAAAATTATTCCCACTAGACCAAGTTCTCTGTGTTACCCAGGATGTCACCTAGCCACTGATTCTACACTTTAATGAAAAGAAGAAGTCTTCACTTACAGTGTATTTGGCTAAATGTGCAAGTAGACAAGCTGAGAGACCTGACACTCTCACTCACCTTAAGCCATTTACAATCCTGCCATGGCCAGACGGTAAGAACTGCCCACTAAAGTGAATAGCTATTTGGGGGAGGGGGGGACATTATTCACCGTAGGGTATACTAAATTCACTCGTGTCCTCGTAACCCATTTACAGTCGTGCCACAGCCAGGCAGTGAGAACAGCCTATACTAAAGTGAATAGTTACAATGGGGGAGGGGGGACATTATTCACTGGAGGGAGACAAAATTCACTAGTGAATTTTGTCCCGGGAGACATTATTCACTAGTGAACACTGTCCGGGGGGACATTATTCACTAGTGAATACTGTCCGGGGGACAGTTTATAGGGGGGACAAAATTCACTACGACACCGGTAATATGACCGTTGTTCGGAGTTGGGAGTCAACCGTTTCTCAGAGTTTAAAATCTATTACAGACATGCGGATGGAGCTCCGTTCCCAGCGGAATGACCGTCGTTGAGAGTCTGACCGCTTTTCGGAGTCCCGTTGTAGAGAGGTTCGACTGTAGCTATATAGCTACTCTGAGACTTGACAAATTCATAATTTTGTAACTGGACTAGATAATAGATAATACAAACAACGCAGTGATTTATAATAATGGTATGTATAAGTTACTGATATGACATCCAGACTTTATCCCTACCATGGTAAAATTGTATGTGAAAACTGTATAACAGACACTAAATGTTGCACTAAAGTTTTCCAGTCAGTTTTCCGTCAGAATGGTTTAGCTATACCAGTGAATCTAGAACTTTACAGCTACATAGATATTCTGAGACGTGTAACTAGACTAGATAATACAAACAATGCAGTGATTTAATAATGGTATCTGATATGACATCCAGACTTTATTCCTACCATTGTAACATTGTATGTGAAAACTGTATAACAGACTCTAACGTTGCACTAAGGTCAATTGATAGTTTTCCAGTTACTCAACAGAGAAGATATTTTTTGGGTTATTATTCAATTGTAGGCTTTATTTGATGTGGCTATAGCTATAGTGTCTTTGAAGTATGACACATGTGTATACGTGATCGCTACTTGGATTTATCATAAGTCTTAAGTGTACGATTAGATTATTAGTAGTACAAATAACGACAGCCTGAGCTTCCCAAGTCAGGAAAATTTAAAAAAAAATCCCACTCTATGACTGCTTCTACATTTCCTTGCTGTAACTGTAACAGCAACATAACAACTTAAGTTGCTTTTCTCTGGTGGCTAAAAGTATTTTCCTTTCAAATTCTGTAATGAATATTTCAGGGTAGAGGGACTAACTGTGCCCAACATTTCTATAACTAGTTAGTTTAGATCTATACTCTGCACACTTCTTCACTTGACTGGCTTTCTTAGCATGTTTTTTTCTTTGAAGATATGAGGGAAAATTTTATCCTATTCTGAAGTCTACCACTGTTCCATGAAACAAAGGTCATTACTTTTAGCTTTTGGCACCAGACCTCGACACACCTTAAGGATACTGTACATAAAGCTTATGACAAAAGTACAATACTTTTGATGCTGCTTTCTTATTGATCTTTAGCAGAAATTCTCATTTCAATATCTAGCATTTAACAATGTCTCAAATTTTAAGAAAGATGAATACATAAACTATAATGTATGGAATGATGAATACGCCATGAAATAATTCAGGAATTAAAGGAGTAGGTGAGTGTACAATGTAACGAAGGTGCAATATTCTTTTCTCAGGATACAAAATAATAAAAAAAACATGATGAATGTGTAAATTAATAATTCACACAAAACAACAAATATTTTTCTCCAGCATTATGATCAGACATTCTGCTATCCGTCATCAAAGTTAGAAGTGTAGTGTCTAGGAATTTTCCGTAGACTTCATAATGAACAACCTTATCATGCCATCTTCTCCTAGAGAAACTTCACTTGACCTCCTCTAAATCTAAAATAACAAAATAAAAACAACAAACAAACAAACACATAAACAAAAAAGACTGATAATCATGTGTTTATAGTTGTCTGGGTTTCATACATACTGTAGAGTAGATAGAAACCTAACCTCCGCCTCCCCAAGATGGAACCTCCCTTCCTCAGAATTTTTGAAAGTTAATAATTATAGTAATTAGATTACAGTGAGTTGTAACATCATGCTGTGATTGATTAAATGTTGATCAGTATGAATACTCTCATGTAGCAGAGTTTGATACAGAAAAATGGAGGGGGAAACTGAACAATTTCCCTCTCAAACAGAGTTCTTCACCCCCCTCCCCTCCCCAACTATAGCCGTTCTTCTCCATGTATTCAGTGTTGGACGTAGGAACAGGAATTGGGCAAGGGGAAGGAGTGGTGTCAGTGTTTGAGGGTGGGGCTACACAGATTTAGATGTGTACACATGCTGTAAATTACAAACGGATAAACAAAAAAAAAATCATATCAAATTGACTCATAAATCATATAATCTTATTTTCTCTTTCTGGAGTGGGGGGGAGTGGGGGGGAGGGGGGATGGGGAGTTGAGGGAAAAGTGGGGGGAAGACATGTGCATCAAAGTAAAAATGGTTTAAATTGGTTGTGAGCACTTCAAGAACTACACGTGGGCACATTGGAGCATTCATCATGCAGCGTTCAGTATGGGAGAATATTGAATGCTCGTGTGATTCAGAAATTCTTATACTCAGTAATTACTATACCCACTTTCAGAACAAAATGTGGACATATATTTAGCATGTGGGTATTCAGGGGTTCATTTAGGGGGGCCAGGGTGGTGCTCGCCCTCTCCCCTCCCTTGAAGGCGTTTCGTCCCCCCTTGAAATATTTTAAACTTTCGTAAGCAAAAAAGCAAAGTTAAAATGTGAATGATGAAGATTGTAAATGATTAAATCACAAGTCCTCTACTATCTTAATTATGTACAAAAGTTATGACCCCTAAGATAGTGAAAGCTCAGTCTTGCCCCCCCACCCCCCCTAGATTAATTCCAAAATGAACCCCTGAGTATTGGGGATTGGAGGGGGAGGACAGAAGTTAAACCAACAAACACATCCATCTCTTTATGGTCATGGTAACCTGTAGAACCATCATGAACAGCAAAAGTCATCTACTAGAGATATCTACTCCATACTGAACTCCATTAGAGTTAGCTCATTAAACCTTATTACTAATAAGCTTCCACAATAATTACCAACTCTACAATTAAGCAAGTATGTGTGTGAAGTTAAAACTCCCTGTAAATGCATTTATAAAACAAGATCAAACGAAGTATATATTAGAGATGATATATGGCTTACAATTAGATTGTGCAATAAAGTGTGTGTTTTAGTTCACTGGCATAATGAAGCACCATAAGTGCGAACCTTCAGCGCTGTGGGACGACATCCCAACTAAATTGGTGGGGCCGCCCACATTCCAGGAACTATGAATTGAACATTATATGTTTGTGCTTGTTTTGGATTCAGTTACATGTATTTTCGGTTATGGGACTTAGTTAATTTTTAAAGTCATGTCACCTGTGTGTGTCTACATCTTGTTGTTCATTGTTGTGTTGTCCGGGCTGTGCATATAAGACTTCGTGTTTTGTGTGTGCAGTCAGTCAGTTCTCAGCTGCCATTTGTGCCATCTGATCTCGTTAGATTAAACTAGTATAATCCTGAGTCCACCTTTCGAGGGGGGGCTGTCGAGGGGAAGGAATACTGATTCTGGTGGCAGCAGCTTAATTGCTGTCACCATTGTGTGAGCCTGAAGGAGGAACTCATGAGCTTCACTGAGGGAGGCCCACAAGTGCCACTATACACTAGCAAGCTATTTACAAAATCATCTCAGGACCAAATGAATGATTTATTGGCTATTCTAATTAGGTATCAATATAGCTTGAGCAATGAAAACAGTATATGTAAAAGCTGTCTTCATAAGCAAAGAAGCTAAAAGGCCAGAGACATTTATCAGTATCCATTTTCAATGTTAACCTAGAGCTACAAAATGTAACACTGAAGGTTAACAACATATGTGACCGGTTTTGGGAAAATCGGCCTAAACGCGGCAAACAATTTTTTTCAGTATCCCCGGGTAAAGCCTTATGGGTAGATTTTTTTCGAAAAAATTCTTATGGCAGAAATGGATAGACACCAGCTAGCTCTAGCTTATGACGCAGTTGTAAGCTCTGGCGTGCTCTAGAACTCACACTAGGAGGCTAGAAACACTAGCCGGTTGGATTCGTGCTCGGAGAGTTGCTAAGAAATTATTGGCGGGCTTTTCACTAACAGCGGGGAAAAAACTGTTGCTAACTAATTCACTTACTATTCTACATAATTCACGTACTCACGCAATTCTCGCCATCATAGTTTCTTATGGAGCCCTGCATTAAGCCTTTTAGACTTCTTTCAATCCGCCTGTAACCGGTTCATTCCATAGTGTCCCGGAGACACGCAGTAATAGTATACGGACACAAGGCACGCCCCCTGACCTAGCAACGGCTTTACCCGGCGTTTTTTTCCGAAATCAGCAATAATAAGTTTAGCAAAAATACTGAAGTGTTGTAGTGCGTAGGGCGAAGCCGGCTTGTGCTACAGCTTCCAAATTAGGAGGAAGGCATCCCAAGGCCCCGTGCAGCCTACTGGTAGAATAAACTAGAAAACTTTAGATGCCGCGTTTAGGCCGATTTTCCCAAAACCGGTTACATATATATATATATATATATATATATATATATAATTGGCGAGCGAGCGAAGAGAGTGAGACACTATCAGGGGTAACACAATTGAAAATCGGGGATATTTGTTTGTTTGAAAATATGTGTGGACGTACGTATGTCATTTTGTATTTTGACCCTCGTAACTCCAATTCCAGCACTCGTTAACTTTACAGTACAAAGCCAAACCATGATGGACAGCAAGAAATTATTTGCTCAAGTAATTATGACGTAATGATAGGGGGCAAAACCCACAAAAGCTAGTACTGATGCAGAGCTGACAGCTTCGTGTTTCTCAGTCTGAAATTTCAAAATGGCACCATAAAAGGTCTTAATGGTTGTTTTGAATTAGCTCATACCTAAATTAACAATTAAGTGTAGTAATTGAGCATGACAGACAAACGGACAGAACACAAGTATTGTAATCCTTTTGCACACACGTGGTGAGGGCTAAGAATGAAAGTTCCATGAGATATAGTAGTAACTCCATACTGAATGTTGTTCATTCATACTCCTTAACGGGGACGACGGAAGTTAATCAAGTAAGTCACGAGGTTAAATTCTTGTGATAGAGATAAACTCATACAAGATGAACGCCATGATTTGTGATAGCATTGAAGGAGATGTGGGACACTTGTATCATGAGCTCAAAAATGCTTATTAAGCCTCAGCTTGTATGTGCAAGAGAGTTATAGTAGTCGTCTCGTCTGTCACGCTCTGATATTGGAGATTACTAACCATTAACTGTTGATTTAGGTATGAACTTACACAGAACGAAGATTAGGACCATTCATTGTGCTGTTTTTTTTTTTATTTCGGGCTAATTGTTGAGAAAATGCGAAGCTTTCACCACCGCGTAGGTACCAGCTTTTGTGGGTTACGCCCCCTATAGCATCACGTCACAATCACATGAGCAAATAAAATTACCAAGTTCAAAGAAGTTAAATTTCACGTTGAATATGTATACCGGTGAGTGTTTCTGGCTAGTTTAGCATCTTCTCTTATGAAGACAGTGTTTCTATGTACCATTATCTTGCTCGAGCTATAATATAGCTCGAGCAATGATAATGGTACATAGAAATATTATTGTTGCCTGATTAAAATAACTAATAAATATTGCTCGTTCTTTTGGTCTGAGATTATATTGAAATAGCTTGGTAGCTGTGGGGCCAGAAAATTCAGCGAGTGACTCCACCCAGAGGGCGGAGCCACAGAAGCAGATACCTAACAGAGAAGCAAGCAGGAGCAGGCTGAAGAGCCTGAAAGAACTTGTTAATATAATAGAACTCATTAGCAAGTAGTTAAAGAGTTTGTGGGTGGGTGTGTGTGTGGGGGGGAAAGGGGGGAACTAATTAGTGGTAGCTCCAAGAACATTCTTGTCCAAGTGTGTGTGTGTAGCGTTTATTAGAGTTTTGTTCTAGAAACTTCCTTTTGTAGGCGTGTCCTGGCCTGTACTATTTAAGGCCAGTCCACGCTAAGTCATAGGTCAAGTCTTTTCTATCCGTTTCTGTATTCTATGTCATCATACTTGCGTATTTGAATTAAAACTTAAATCACTTCACGCTTCAGGAGGTAGCTACCTAATCATTCTATCTGGGAGTTGTGATAACTGGAACTAGTGGCAGCAAGTACCAAGGCAGCCCGGTTCCTGTTCCTACATAATCAAGCAGCCCGGAGCGCAGCCTCACAATAGCGCTGAGGGTTCGCACCTTTGGTGCTTTATTATAATACGCAGTAATAATGCAAAAATCCTAAATTTTTTAATTCATTTTGTGTACTTGCTATAATTTATATACAGGCTGTTTAAAGAAAAATAAAACAAAATACGTATATATATATAATATTATATATATATATATATATGTATATATACTAATAATAGGAACTTTTCTCATTCTAGCAGCACATGTTAATTAAAACTTAACCCAACGTTTCGACTTCTTGCCGAAGTCCTCTTCAGGGGTCAACTGAAGTTGAACTCTCCATGGTGATATATTAAACACAATGTAAGCAGCAAGATTACTGGAGGGTATGCTTACTGTTTAATATATACTGAACGGTGATTTGCAGGCAGCACAACCTGCATCCTGGAAGCTCTAAACCCATGTCTCTGTTAAACTTGTTGTTGTCAGGTTGTTATGGACTCTTCACTCTATACCATATGAATATTGTGATGCATACACTTTACCTCACTGCTATGTAATTCACCCTCTTATTTCTTTCTTTCTAATCCTATCCATACATCGATCTATATATTCCCAGTTGTGTACATCTTGCCTAATTCATTGCATATAAACCCTTTACCTCACGCATGCGTGAATGGATTGTGAACAGACTATATCATTGTCAGCCACTCCCCTCTCAGTTCAGATTTCCCACGTGTTCAATAAGTTACAACAAGACTTGAGAGTGTATGGGATTTCCCTAGTGGCAGTGACTTTGGAGGGAGGAAAGTGGCCAGAGCTGAGACACCTGCGCTGCTCTACTCCATTCTACTCCTACCCATGGGTCGAGGCTACTGAACTCAGGTGTCATCTGTATCTGTGGAGCTTCCTTGATCTTTAACTCACGATTCTTACTGGCTCTGTCTACAACTCCTACCTCTTCCCCTTTAAGTCAATCTCCTCACTTCACTAAGACTAACTGCGACTCATAAGACCAGCACAGCCACACAACTTCTCGGGGGGTCCATGTTGTTATCCCAGATTTGGTAATGGTCATCAAAATTTAGAAAATATAACTTGATAGTGTTAAGCTAGCCAAATTTCCCATCGTTGCCACAACATCAATCACGAAACATAACACAAAGTGTAATGTTACGTGTGTGCATAGGCAACAAAAAAGCAGAGGATCAGTGCATGTACTTCATTATGTTACATAAGTAGGAAAATAAGTCAAGAGCACATTAACAGTATGGAAGAAGGGGGAAAAGCCTCATGGAAAAGGTGGGCTATATAAAGAGTAAGAAAGAGAGTACTGTTAACCATTGATACAGCTAAATTTTACTGCACAGGATATACAGTGTAAAGTCAGAGTACAGCTAGATACTATCCTGAGTGGTCATTTTCAATCAAGAAGCACTTTGGCACATATGTACACATGAACATTATCAGATATTATTCTTGCACAAGAACAGCTACAAACCCTGAATATGTGTCACCTACAATCACTATTTGAATGTCAGACAACTTACAGTCATAAAATTCATATAAGTTTAACAACTCAAGCTACAGTATTATGAAATCATCAAAATAGAGCTTTGATTTTATTACATGTATACCCTTATAAACGCTCACCTACATGATAACATAGGAACCATGATAGTGTACGAGTGTGTATACATGTATGTATGTATTATGTATGTGTGTGTATGTATATACGTGTGTATGATATGTATGTATGTATGTATGTATGTATAGAGCTGGGCGATATACCGGTAGAGTGGGTTTATTATTCATGTAATGAAGGTGTATCCAGGACTTGATTTATAGTCACAAAGAAAAGCTTGACAGTAGTTAATGTCTAAGATTATTTTTATACATTTCGCGATGAATAGCTAGGCCACCCTTAACGATAGTGTAGTTTCAGGCTCGTTCACAGTGATAGTTTTTGACAAGTCTTTGTTCTAGGATATTGCTATAATTCTACTTGGATGGGCAGCTTCACAGGATGTGTGTGCATATGCATATGTATGTGTGTTTATGTGTCCACTTATACACAAGATACAAGAGTCCAATTTTTTCAGACTCTTAAGTTGTACCCTATATTTCAGATTGTCTAAGTGTGCATTAAATGGAATTATCAATTAGCCACTAGAGTATGTACATAGAATACTTTAATAAAAAAAAATACAAGATAATTTCAAAAAACCTCTTTCTTAGTGCAGCTTCCTCACCTCTTATGAAGTCCAAAAGTAGCTTATAATCAGCACACTATTTGCTGCAGAGGAACACTGAGCGTTTTCACCTCCTACTGTACTACACAGTCCTACATACAAAGAGTCACAAGTAAAATTAGCATAACAATAAGTTATTTAAACTCAAGATCTGTAGATTACTGTTTGTGATATGCATTATTACACTCTGTAAAACAGATACTTCGTAGCAGGCTAGTTTAACAAATTTTGTAGTGTGCCGATATGGGATTCAACCAAAATACAAATATTCTATATAGAATCAAGGCCAATACCAACAACCAATAGCTATTTTGATTACATTTTTATTCACTTGGTTACATAATGGGAAAGATTATGTTACAGGAATTATTGATGAATAAATTTTCGTAACGTCGTTTCCTTAGGTGTATTTAACTTCCTCTCTTTCAAGGGCTAGGTGGCTTGTATGTCAAGAATTACTTAGTGATATGTACTGCAGCAGAGTGCTTAACACTGGCACTATAAACAAAAAAACTTCTTCTCGTGCTTTAGCGGCAGCAGCACAGTATGGATACCTCTTCAAAAACCTTAGTTATTTTCATTGTCCATTGTTTAAGCACTAGAAGAACTCAATTATTGTCAGCAGTAACATGATGTGTACAAAATTTCTTTTTGTCGGTTAATTCTATCGGCACGACCAAGAGATCAGAGATCAACAACCAATACCGATGAAAAACCGATAACTTATACATTATTCGTACAGCTCTAAAATTGTATACCTTCGTCAGCATATATTATGGAGTGAAATTCTAAGGAGGTCTTATACTTTGTCATTACCACTAAATTTCCAATCATTTGAATCAGTTATTTTATGTAAGCACATAGATGAATCAGTAATGTTGAAAGCTCTGCTCTATGAACACTCCACCCTATGTTAAATATCATTCTTCAACCTCTCCCACTGTGTTTCACTGTCCCACTTATCTGGCATCGTCGACCCTTTTCTTCCCCTAAATTGGTGGGCGGGGAGGAAGAAATGGGTCTGGTAGATTACAACATGCTAACAGGGGGAGTTATCCACAAAGCTGGTACCTACACAGAACTAAGCTTAGTGTTTTCTCAAGAATTAGCCAAAAATTAAAAAAGTAGCACAATAAAAGGTCTTAAATCGTCGTTCTGAGTAAGTTCATACAAAAATCAAGGGTTAATTGTCAGTAATCTCCAAAACCAGAGAATGACAGACAAACAGGACAACTACTATAACCCTCTCGCACATGTGCACTGAGGGTTAATGATTAAAAAAAAAGAAAAGAAAAGAAAAGAAAAAAAGCTGGCCTATTATTTAGCGAGTGATAGCATGGGCAACCAGTGCTATTAGGGATAGCGCGGTTACTGTGCTATTAGGGATCAATAGCATGGTTACTGTGCTATTACTCATACTAATACTAAAGTGGAGTCATTTTTCACTACAAAAGAAAGTGTGAAAACTGTGCAGTGGAAAACTGAAATAATGATCTAATTGGTCACATATTATATACGCTAGGAATATCATGGTAAAATTACTAGATCACGAAACCGCCAACCAGAACAGAACTTGGCATGACTAATGAGAATTGCCTCTGAAAGTTTCAAAGGATATTATGTAAGAAATATATATTACTTAATCATGAGAAAAATCTCAACAGAATAAATCACAGGATCATCTAAACTGTTACCGCAATTGACACTTGTTTGTTAATGCAGCCGATTTAAGCTATTAAATTGGCAATTCTTTGAGGTGGGAGAAATTTCGCTCGGGGGAGTGGGAACCCTTGAAACCCTGTGCATATATTCAGGATTCAGATAAGCTTAATGTACACCTGTTCACTACTAATAGGAGTGCATTTAAAGAGAGGGAATGAAGGAGACCAATGTATATACATACTTATGTACCTGTCCTGTCCTGTCTTCCTGCTTGCCATAACAGGTCACACAGGCACACAAGTGAGCAACAAATCAAAATGACTCTGCCTGGTGGTGATCCATAGTTCTCTGGCTATCCATGCACCACAAGACCTAGCTTGCTTCTAAAAGATCTGTGGCATGTTTGGATATCTTGCAACACCTCACTGTTGGCTCACTGGCTTCCTTACATACTTACATACATACATACACACATACATACTTACACTGGGCTGCACACAGAAAAGGAATCTAAGATGGGAAAAAATAATTCAGGAAGGGCAATGAGAATAAAATATGGCTTGTGGTGCTTAAAAACAACAACAACTATTCAGCTATGAGTCCAAATGCAATACACGTAGCAAGTACTAGACACTTTCTATGGTAAGTGAAGGCTTTTCTAGCATTTCCTGAGAATACAGTACAGCACTTAAATATTATTGGATCCCCCACTAATTATTGGCTTCACTGATATCACTCGCTACCTATTTGTTTACTATTATAGTATTATGACTTAGTACAAAGACAAGTTAGCAATGTTCCAAGTAATGATACTCTATTGGCTAATTAAAAATTTCCATTTAATGCACACTATATGCACTCTGTGCAACCTACATGTATGGTCTATAATTTTTGGAGTTTTGTCACTAATTATAAACATTTTTAACTTTCTTTGGATATCTTGTATACATTATACACACACATATAATATTATTTCACCTACTTAGCCACACCCATACCTACATGTGCCCAAGTTTGCTGAGCACATCTATATCTACACAGTTTTTAGTTTGTCATTAGAGATGAATAGGACTACTGATCTTTCAACTCACATGCCAGCAGAGATTGTCTTATCCCACCAGTTACAGCAAGTCACACCACATGGATCACACCTGGATGCAGAGTGAGGTGTTACAACATAAGGGTGGGGCGGACATAAGGTGTATTTATAAGTATGTACACATAAAAGATACAGGACTCATTATTTGCATAAATAGAAAGCTTATTCTGAACCACCAAGACTGGAAGCCCCGTCCCGAACAGCACAAACACTAGTACGAACAAACACTAGAACGAACAAACACTACTACGAACAAACACTACTACGAACAAACACTAGTACAAACAAACACTAGAACGAACAAACACTACTACGAACAAACACTACTACGAACAAACACTAGTACGAACAAACACTAGTACGAACAAACACTAGAACGAACAAACACTACTACGAACAAACACTAGTACGAACAAACACTAGTACGAACAAACACTAGTACGAACAAACACTAGTACGAACAAACACTAGTACGAACAAACACTAGTACGAACAAACACTAGTACGAACAAACACAAGAATGAGCAAACACTAGTACGAACAAAACACTAGAACAAACACTAGTACAAACAAACACTAGAATGAACAAACACTAGAGTGAACAAACACTAGTACGAACAAACACTAGTACAAACAAACACTAGAATGAACAAACACTAGTACGAACAAACACTAGTACAAACAAAACACTAGTTATACAAAACAACCACTAAGACGAACCAACATCATTACGAACAAACCACTTACTAAGAAACAAACACTAGGAACGAACAAACACTAGAACGAACAAACACTAGTACGAACAAACACTAGAACGAACAAACACTACTACGAACAAACACTAGTACGAACAAACACTAGTACGAACAAACACTAGTACGAACAAACACTAGTACGAACAAACACTAGTACGAACAAACACTAGTATGAACAAACACTAGAACGAACAAACACTAGTACGAACAAACACTAGTACGAACAAACACTAGAACGAACAAACACTACTACGAACAAACACTACTACAAACAAACACTAGTACAAACAAACACTAGAACGAACAAACACTACTACGAACAAACACTACTACAAACAAACACTAGTACAAACAAACACTAGAACGAACAAACACTACTACGAACAAACACTACTACGAACAAACACTAGTACGAACAAACACTAGAACGAACAAACACTACTACGAACAAACACTAGTACGAACAAACACTAGTACGAACAAACACTAGTACGAACAAACACTAGTACGAACAAACACTAGTACGAACAAACACTAGAACGAACAAACATTCATTGGAACACATGTACTACGAACAAACACTAGACGACACAAACACTCTAACAAACAAACACTTTACTACGAAAAACCACTAGTACGAACAAACCACTGTACGACCAAACACTAGTACGAAACAAACACTCGTACGAAAACAAACATATACGAACAAACATAGTACGGGGGGGGGGGACCAAAACAACACTAGTACGAACAACACTAGTACGAACAAACACTAGTACGAACAAAAATAGTACGAACAAACACTAGTACGAACAAACACACGAACGAACAAACACTACTACGAACAAACCACTAGTACGAACAAACACTAGTAGAACAACACTTACTACAAACAAACACTAGTACAAACAAACACTAGAACGAACAAACACTACTACGAACAAACACTACTACGAACAAACACTAGTACGAACAAACACTAGTATGAACAAACACTAGAACGAACAAACACTAGTACGAACAAACACTAGTACGAACAAACACTAGTACGAACAAACACTAGTACGAACAAACACTAGTACGAACAAACACTACTACGAACAAACACTACTACGAACAAACACTACTACGAACAAACACTACTACGAACAAACACTAGTACGAACAAACACTAGAACGAACAAACACTACTACGAACAAACACTAGTACGAACAAACACTAGTACGAAAAAACACTAGTACGAACAAACACTAGTACGAACAAACACTACTACGAACAAACATTAGAACGAACAAACATTCATTGGAACACATGTACTACGAACAAACACTACTACGAACAAACACTACTACGAACAAACACTACTACGAACAAACACTAGTAGTACGAACAAACATTGTGTGCACACGGTAATACCAGTATGTGTGTGCACACAGTGGTAATTCTAGTGCGTGTGTGTACACAGTGGTATTACTAGTGCGTGCACACAGTGGTATTACTAGTGTGTGCACACAGTGATAATACTAGTGCGTGCACACAGTGGTAATACTAGTGCGTGCACACAGTGGTATTACTAGTGCGTGCACACAGTGGTATTACTAGTGCGTGCACACAGTGGTATTACTAGTGCGTGCACACAGTGGTATTACTAGTGCGTGCACACAGTGATAATACTAGTGCGTGCACACAGTGGTAATACTAGTGCGTGCACACAGTGGTAATACTAGTGCGTGCACACAGTGCAGTGGTATTACTAGTGCGTGTACGCAGTGGTATTACTAGTGCGTGTACGCAGTGGTATTACTAGTCCGTGTGTGTACACAGTGGTATTACTAGTGCGTGCACACAGTGGTAATACTAGTACGTGTATACAGTGGTAATACTAGTGCGTGTACACAGTGGTATTACTAGTGCATGCACACAGTGGTATTACTAGTATGTGTGTGCACACAGTGGTAATACTAGTACGTGTACACAGTGGTAATACTAGTGCGTGCACACAGTGGTAATACTAGTGTGTGCACACAGTGGTATTACTAGTGTGTGTGTGCACACAGTGGTAATACTAGTACGTGTACACAGTGGTAATACTAGTGCGTGCACACAGTGGTATTACTAGTGCGTGCACACAGTGGTAATACTAGTACGTGCACACAGTGGTAATACTAGTGCGTGCACACAGTGGTAATACTAGTGCGTGCACACAGTGGTAATACTAGTGCGTGCACACAGTGGTATTACTAGTGCGTGCACACAGTGGTAATACTAGTACGTGCACACAGTGGTAATACTAGTGCGTGCACACAGTGGTAATACTAGTGCGTGCACACAGTGGTAATACTAGTGCGTGCACACAGTGGTAATACTAGTGCGTGCACACAGTGGTAATACTAGTGCGTGCACACAGTGGTAATACTAGTGCGTGCACACAGTGGTAATTACTAGTAGTGTTGTACACAGGGGGAATACTAGTGCGTTACAAAAGTGGTAATACTAGTGCGTTGCACACAGTGTAATAATAGTGCCGTTGACACAGTGGTAATTAATAGTGCGTTGCACACAGTGGTATACTAGGCCGTGCAACAGTGGTTAATACTAGGTGCGTTGCACACGTGGTAATACTAGTGCGTGCACACAGTGGTAAATACTAGTGCGTGCACCACAAGTGGTAATAATAGTGCGTGCACACAGTGGTAATACTAGTGCGTGCACACAGTGGGAATATAGTGGTGCACACAGTGGTAATACTAGTGAGTGCACACAGTGGTAATACTAGTGCGTGCACACAGTGGTATTACTAGTGCGTGTACACAGTGGTAATACTAGTGCGTGCACACAGTGGTAATACTAGTGCGTGCACACAGTGGTAATACTAGTGCGTGCACACAGTGGTAATACTAGTGCGTGCACACAGTGGTAATACTAGTGCGTGCACACAGTGGTAATACTAGTGCGTGCACACAGTGGTATGACTAGTGTGTGTACACAGTGGTAATACTAGTGTGTGCACACAGTGGTATGACTAGTGCGTGCACACAGTGGTATTACTAGTGCGTGCACACAGTGGTATGACTAGTGCGTGCACACAGTGGTATTACTAGTGTGTGCACACAGTGGTATTACTAGTGCGTGTACACAGTGGTATTACTAGTACGTGTGAGCACACATTGGTAATACTAGTGTGTGTGTGTGCACACAGTGGTAATACTAGTACGTGTACACAGTGGTATTACTAGTGCGTGCACACAGTGGTAATACTAGTGTGTGTACACAGTGGTATTACTAGTGCGTGTACACAGTGGTATTACTAGTGCGTGCACACAGTGGTAATACTAGTGCGTGTACACAGTGGTATTACTAGTGCGTGCACACAGTGGTATTACTAGTGCGTGTACACAGTGGTATTACTAGTACGTGTGAGCACACATTGGTAATACTAGTGTGTGTGTGCACACAGTGGTAATACTAGTACGTGTACACAGTGGTATTACTAGTGCGTGCACACAGTGGTATTACTAGTGCGTGCACACAGTGGTATTACTAGTGCGTGTACACAGTGGTATTACTAGTACGTGTGAGCACACATTGGTAATACTAGTGTGTGTGTGTGCACACAGTGGTATTACTAGTGCGTGCACACAGTGGTATTACTAGTGCGTGTACACAGTGGTATTACTAGTACGTGTGAGCACACATTGGTAATACTAGTGTGTGTGTGTGCACACAGTGGTAATACTAGTACGTGTACACAGTGGTATTACTAGTATGTGTGAGCACACATTGGTAATACTAGTGTGTGTGTGTGCACACAGTGGTAATACTAGTGCGTGTACAGTGGTATTGCTAGTGAGTGTGTTTACGCACTAGAAATACAAGTTTGTGCGTGCACACACTAGAATACCAGAACGCACTAGAAATACCAGTACGTGTGTGAACGCACTAGAAATACCAGTATGTGCATGCACAGATTAGAAATAATAGTACATGCGTGCATGCACTAGAAATACTTGTAAGTGCATAGGTATACAAACTTTAATGAACACTTAAAATTACTGCTTGGATTAACGACAGACTTACTTACCTTTATCTTCTCTTTATAATTCCTACTTCCATGGTACCTCACTAGATAAGCAGGTAGCAGCAGCACCAATATTCTCAAAGCTAAAAGAAAAGGAATAAAAATACAGCGAAAATGGCTACCAGCAACAACCCCGAAATAAGGAAAGACTTCCTACTCTTTCTAAAAGCTGTTTCAGTAACAAGATAGCCTATCACTACCAACATAGAACTACAGACAGCACTCATCTTTGCACAGTAGACAAGAAGACTACTTTTGTTTGTGCTCTGCGGATTACGCGCGGTAATAAGCAATAGTATATGGGTAGCGGTAGAATACGGAATTAACGCGGGCACGCCCATAGCAACGCCTTTGGGGCTTCAAATCTTCAATGGATCTTTGATGCTTGCAGAATGAAGCAGTTCTGTGTATTATCTCAGAAACGGTTCACAACACATACACACAAGCTCAAAGTGCTAATTATATGCTATACTAATGCAAAAATCATAACGTTTTGAATTTATTTTGTGCACTTGCTATAATTTATATACAGGCTTTTTAAAACAAAATAACAACAAAAAAATCTAAAAATACCTCCTCACTGCATTAGGACTTATTGCAACTCATATGACCACTCTCGAGGAGCCCACGGCGTTATCCCAGATTTGGTAATGGTCATCAAATTTATAAAACGTGACTGTCACCTTCCAATTGCAGCACTGCACACATTGACATAGGAAGCCAATGTGTTAGGCTAAAATTTCCCATCATTGTCACATCAATCACAAAACATAACACAAAGTGTAATGTTACGCGTGTGCCTAGGTAACTAAAAAGGAGAGGATCAGTGCATTTGTTTGAAGTGCACACAATGCAGACTAAACTGCCAGCAATATTGTTTTCCTCTATTCAAACATAGAGTTGGCGAATAAGAGGACATCATGTCTAATAAAATCTTCTTCTAATCAGCAGCCAGTATAGAATAGTCCATTCATGTACCATTAAAAACAAATCGGTGCATAAACTTGTGTGTGTGTGCGTGGATAATTTGTGTATCCATATACAAGATGTCAATGAATTACTCGTAATAACTACAGTCCAATTTTTTCCAAGTTGCACCCTATATATTTCAGGTTGTCTAAGTGTGCATTAAATGGAAATATGAATTAGTCACTTGAGTACGTACTTATATAAAATTACCTTGAAGATGATTTAAAAAAGCCTATTTCTTATTAGTGCAGTTGAAAAGTTATTCAGGAGTTCCTCACCTCTTGTATTGAAGTCCAAGAGTAGCTTAGCACACTCTTCACGGAGGAACACTGAGTCTATAATGACACTCTTGGACATGTGTTGACCCAGTGGAGTTAGCTTTCACCTTCCACTTCACAATCCTACATACAAAGTGTCACAAATAACACTAGTTTAACATACTGTACAGTTCACAGTCAGCTGGCAGTTGGTGTTTGTGCTCTGCACTGTTACATTGTATCTTACTAAAAAGCAGGTGGAATCCAAAGTAAAGGCGGTGAAGTTATAAAAAAAAGGTGAAGTATAAAAAGAAGGAAAAAGTTTCACAAAGACTGAGTCCACAATCATGATAGAAGGACAGAAAGATTCAGAAGCAGGAGAGGTATACAAAGGAGGAGAAAGGACTCCATGACTCAAGAAGAATGAGCTGAAAAAAAAAAGAAAGGTGGAGGATACACAATTGAGATAGTTCAAGAAAAAACAGAGCAGGAGATTGAAACTGATGTAACCTTCACCAACTGTAGAGAATAATAATCATGAATAAAAATAACTTGCGCTACTGCATTCTTACTTCGTAACACATAAATACACTAGATATTTTGTAGCCGGGATACTTTAGTAGTGCATAAATAGTTGTAAAAATTTACACCTTCGTCAGGTTATGCTATAGACAGTGTTGAACAAGTCATTCCCATAAAATTATGCGTGAATCAGTAAGGTTGGAGGCACTGCTCTAAAGACACTACACCTCTGTTAAATTCACTTCACTAGTGTTTACCTGTCCCAAACTCCTTCCAGTGACGAACTCCATTACTGATGCCAAACCCCCCCCCCCCCATGTCCAGACAGAGGGAGTACAATTGAGGTAAATTGATAGGCCAACCAGAATGACAGCAGGACACCAATTACTGTTGAGATATATTTAATTTCAAAAGAAAAATGACTTATAGTGTTCTTTAAATAAAGCACTAGCAAGTACAATACAGTTATGGTGTAACAATGAAGACCACAGAAACTTGCTTCAGTAGCTATGGACTTATTAGAAACTGCAAAAAAAAAAAAGAGAGAGACAGGTACTACCATATATGCCCTATGCTACCTGACAGCAATATAGTAAATTATAAGTGTACCAGCTTCCACTCACCTGGATAAAAATCTATGAAGTCCAGCAGTCAGAGAGGAAGAGGAGGTCCACAGGTAGGAGGACTAACACTTCTAGTAGTATAGTCGCGGGAATATTTAAGGGATTAGCAATCCTTTACCATCTCTGATCTGGTGTTTTTTTAAATTAACCCTTTACCAAATTCGAGATGCGAACCAGAGCACTATCGTCCTTTTACCTCAGTAATCAGGAGTGTTAGAAGAGAGGTGGTGGTAAAGGGTATCAACACAATTTGCGTGCCGTACACGCGGTGGTGGGCACAGTGAAGATTAGGGTACTTTCTGCCTTGTGTGATCTTGCTAGACTGCCTTACAGGCTGCTATAGCAAGTAGATAGCGCGGTGGTGTTCAATTTTATTGAGTAAGTATAAAAGTGCTAATTAGTGATATCTAGGTGATGCTATAAGGATCTGTGATGTGTAGGATTGTAATTTGTTCAAGTCATTGATCACCAATACTAGTGTTTGAAGTATTACCATTGAGTTCATTACCTTGTTTCTTTGTTAATGCCGGAGTGAACTAAAGAGGTTGCAGAGATGAACTTGAGATATTGCAGAGATGGAGCCAACGTTCAGGAACTGTTGTCTGATGCATCATTTTTTTCATTTATTTGTACATGGTCATAATTATTTCTTTATACTCTGGTAACAATGGATAAATTTTGAAGGTACAGGATTTGTGTAGAACAGGTTGCACAAAAAGTGCAGTTTAAGTTCAGGATTGCTGCAGGAAAGGTGTGTGAAGAATAGTTGCTTTGTGTAGGAAAGGTGCATAAAAAGTGCAGTTTTTTAGTACAGGAAATTTAAAGGAAAGTGCAGTTTTTGAGTACAGGAAATCTAAAGGAAAGCTGCACATTTTCGCACAGACAGCTACCTAGAATGTACAGGAATAGTTCAGTTTTTATTCAGGAAATATGAAGGAAATGTGATATGATATATGCAGTACAAACCATATGGCATGTAAAGGAAATAGTGCAGTTTATGTCAAGGATATGTTCAGGAAATAGTGAAGGAAAGTACGCCCTATACAGTACCAGAAATGGTTACCACCAGCTCATCTGTCCTGAAGTTGGAAATGTGAAGGACATGTGATCTGTGAGATAGCTATACTTAACCTTTCCTATAGCAGGAAATTCCACTTTTCTTCCAGTGGTACTAGAGATTTTTAAATCAAAGAATAGGCGAATGATCTTATAAAATCATTGATTTATGTGATGACTTTCCTGTTGATTAAAGATTAAAAAAAAAAAAAAAAAAACTGGCAGAGGAAGTGGGGGTGGAACAATGTTCAGTGGGGGGGGGGGAAATTCCAGGGCGTCCCCCCTCTGTATGAAACCCTGGCAGTGAGTCTGAGAGTGCACAGATAGAGTATGACGATGTGCAACTAGATAGGCAGCAAGTCTGAGTGTGAGGATGGGTAAGAACAAGAACAATACTCAAGCATGATAATACACCAGTGGTGAGTCTGGCTGTGGCAAGGCAGCACACGAGTGCGAGATAGGCGGCGAACCTGATAGTTGGAACTAGATTTCCGGGTGTGGGACTAGATAGGTGGCTAGTTTGAGTACGAGAATACATAGGCAGTGAGCCCGAGAGTGCACGAATACATTGGTGAGCTAGAGAGCAAGAATACCTTAATAGCATTGGGTGTGAAAACAGATAGACAGTAACTTGAGTGTGAGAATAGATAGAGAGTGAGCCTGATCGTGTGAGAATAGATGACAGCAATCCTGATAGTGTGAGAATAGATAGGCAGCGAGCCTGATGGAGTGAGAATAGATGGCAGTGAGTCTGATAGTGTGAGAATAGGTAGGCAGTGAGTCTGCTGGTGTGAGAATAGACAGCCAGATGGTGTGAGAACAGATAGGCAGAAGCCTGATAGTGTGAGAATAGACAGACAGCGAGCCTAAGTGAGAGTGAGAGGATAGATAGACAGCAAGCCTGCGAGTGAGAATGGATGGCAGTGAGTCTGATAGTGTGAGAATAGGTAGTCGGTGAGTCTGCTGGTATGAGAACAGATAGGCAGAAGCCTGATAGTGTGAGAATAGACAGGCAGCGAGCCTGAGTGAGAGTGAGAGAATAGATGACAGTAAGCCTGCGAGTGAGAGTAGACATGCAGTATACCTGATAGTGAGAGAATATGAGCCTGATAGTGTAAGACTAGACATGCGGCGAGCCTAACAGTGAGAGAATAGACGGCCGTGAGCCTGATAGTGCAGAATACATAGGCAGTGAGCCTGAGAGTAAGAAAATAGACATGCCGCGACAGTGAGAGAATAGACAGGCAGAGAGCCTGATCATGTGAGAATAGACAGGCAACGAGAGTGAGAGAATAGACAGGTAGAGAGCCTGATCGTGTGAGAATAGACATGCAGCGAGAGTGAGAGAATAGACAGGTAGAGAGCCTGATCGTGTGAGAATAGACAGGCAGCGACTGTGATAGTGTGAGAATAAATAGAGTGAAGGGCAGCGTGCCCTGCATAGACACTTTCAAAGGGGCCCCGGACAGACCATCACACCTATATTTGGTGGAAATGTAACTATATGTACTAGAACCGCCTACCCATGCTCTCTATAATGCCACACTGGCAATAGTGTAGTGTGGCTTGTGAGTCCCAAGACACATCCAGCAGCACTACGGTTCATTCTCTAATCTCTCTCATTATGTAACCCCTATTTGCTCCGCCTCCCTTCTCATGTAACACTCTCATGTCAGCATAAATATCAATTACAGCATGCAACCTGACTGATTCAGGAGTTTCCAAGCTTTCGAGAATACTGATGATCACTTTGACAGAGCCAATCTTGGCAATACGGCCATTATTAAATACTGCACATAGCTAACATGCAATGGACAATGATGATCATAAATTTTTGCATGAAGGTTTGAATAAGAAGAGTGGGAGCCGGCAATGCACCCCACACCTGTGACAAAGGCCTACGCCTGATCATAACGAGGGTTGGCAGCATGATTTCGTGATTTAGAGATTGCAACTGTTGCGTAGAGTAACAGCATTAGAACTAGAGTCCAACTCTTAACATAACTGTACTATAGTTAAGCAAGGCAAATGGACCAGCAGCATGCCCATGTATTATCGAGCCATAGAACTCCTATTTTCAGCTGATTGCATCAATGAAGGCCATTCACCACTGATTGATGATTTAGATCCTATTAATCCAACCTGACCTACAGAAAGCTAATTACATAGAGTACAGTAGTGTATATTTCCAGTCCCTTACTATTTAAATAATTCCAGCCCCTTACTATTTAAATAATACCACCACTGATGAGCAGCCATACTTAGAGAGCTAATAGTGCCGGGTGAACCAGCCATTCTGGCAAGGAAGTAACAGGTAGCTACTAGGCTTAGGCTACAAGCACTGAAAACAGTGGCTATCAGGACTAATGTACTTGTGCCCGGGTGCCATTGCTCCACATGTGACACCCCACACGTGATCGAATGGTCGCAGTATTTGCAGGTCCTCTGCCGACCTTTACCTGGGCTCGGGTGATGTGATGGTGGGCTTAATTAGTGTGGGTAAAACCACTAAGATAATAGCAAATTTTTCTCGTTCTAACAGCCAATAATTATTTCAGCCGAGAAGGATTGAATAACCACTAAGATACTTCATGGCACATGAATTATTCAACTCAGTCAGCCATATAGAAATACAACACACACAAAAAGTTAGAGCAGTCTTACGTCACAGGATATACCACCTTATTATGTCATCCATTGTTTGTGGTCTTCCCAATTAGTGAGGGGAACTGAACAAACTAGGTCCAGTAAAGCGAGATTAAATATGACGTGATCAAAATAGATCCTAAAGCCTGTCAGGAATAAATAATGTGCTTATAAACTACAAGCCAGAGACACAGATGGATAAAATTTGAAAAATTGTTCAGATGTGCCCACACTTGACTGCCTAACTAGAACTGAACTAGACACAGCTGATGCCAATGCCACTGAAAGATTACACAAAATAAAGTTAGCTGAAATAATAGACATCTTCCAACAGAACAGTCACAGGATCATGTGTTAATGTTACTGCATTAGTCACTCCTTATGACTGCAATAGTGTTCCCCAGAAATTAAATCTGCAATTTTTGGGAGGCACAAATTCACTTAGGGGGAAATCACAGGTTACATATTATATTGCATAAGATCAGCCTTCGAAACTTGCCAGAGTACGGACTAGCATTCAGATCACTAAGATTATCAACATCTTGCGATAGTACTGGTCTCATATACAGTGACATCTGATTACATTACTTGACGTACATATTTACATGTATATTTATTGACACAAACACACACACTTGTGTCCTAGGTGACCACAACAAGCTAGCCAGAGCCACTAATTGCTCCGAGTGTTGGTGATAAATTCTAGCAATGTAGGCCTATTGGAATCAATACTTCCTTATATTACAAACACACTCTACAGAACACTCACCTTGCCATCACTTCAGCAATGTCAGAACTCTATGATCAAATGTTGACACTTCTTGAGCCATCATTCACAGCTAGTCTAAGTCAGAGACATCGAAAGCAGCTTCACCCACTCCATCCCGCTACAAGGAAAAGCAATAGAAAAAGAAAACACATTGAAGTGAATAAATGCAATCTTGAAATTCAACTTATACTCTGCAAGCTAATCCCACCAAGAAATTGTTAGAAACAGTTTATCACAAACTCTAGCTGAGAGGTATAGAGCTGACGTTTCTTCCCTGTCACTAACCTCTAAATTTAATGTGGTTGTGGTTTTTACCACACTGTCTTGACTGTTCTATTTCTGCATTATACTACAGTATGTGTTCATGCATGCCTTTACTTCTTGTTGTGTTACAACTGACTCCAATCTAGAGATTCAGAACCGCCGTGTTAGCGAATATTTTTAAGAGACTATATATTATAGAAGAAATATTCCTACACAGGAAACTAGTTGCACATATAATGAATGACAGGATTTAGTTTTGATCAATACTCATTCACTGATTAAAAAATTAGGATCACAAGTTAGGACCAAGTGATGGTAAAATAACTCACCAGAAGATTTTAATAGCCTCAAAGGTTGTAAAACAAGAAGCCGTAAACTCCTGATCGAATGGTACAAACAATTGGTAAAGGTTACATAGCAAAAGGTTTTGCCATTGTCAGAATGAGCAGTCTTTTAGAAGTCTTTTGATTACTGTATGTCACATATAGCTTTAATATTGTATTTTTTATGATTCTTTAAAGTGATCGACTTCCGTGGCTGCATTAAATGGGGCTGCAATTGTTTTTGTTCCCCATTTAACTTCAATAAATCCACCTGATATGAATTCTCACTTCAAATAAATGCTTCGACTAGACATCTTGAGAACTAATGTGGAGTTGTTGGCTGCAGCTACTTACTTACAAATTCTATATACATAGCTCAAAGAAATATTATCCAAGAAATCCCATCATATTGAACTGCTGCACACTAACCACTGTCAATACGATAAATATATCTCTGGCCAACTCTTAGACACACTTCTGAGGATCTCATGACCCATACTGATTGTAGACAAGTTCAACACCCTATTATCCCTATCATCATTAGGGCTCTTGTGAATGGGGGGGGGGGGGCAATCGACATTAAAGTTAATCATACACCTTATAAGATGTAATTCTGTGTCAAGACTTAGAATAAAAATTTCCCCCCACTGTTTTTTTTTTGTTTTTCCTACTTAGCCTTACACCTTAGCCACTGTCATCATGTAATACCACTGTTAATTAAAAATGGGAAAAAACAACAACACAATCTCACTAAAGTACTAGGGAGGTGGGAGGGGGGGGCATTTCATTAGTTACAGTGGCCGAGTGTTTACTGCCACTCCTGACGATGATATGGAACGTGTATATGAAGAACCAAAATGAAACAGGTTTTGAGTTTGTTCATGTTAATGATTTCTCAGACAATTCCTTGTCAGATGGCGTATTGTCACAACAATTTCTAAATTTAATAGTACAGCACGTAAATTGCCCATTCAAAAATGTGTGGGAAAATAACTCTTCAATTGAAGTCGCACAGAGAAAGTGAAATAGCGCGTAACCAAGTGAAATAGCACATAACTAAGTGAAATAGCACGTAACTAAGTGAAACTAAATGAAATACCACAGTAGCTAAGTGAAATAATAAGGATAAGTGTGCACGCATGCAGTATTAACCTTGGAAACGTACAGTTGGAGAAGCTCTACCCATATTAGACGGACATTTTTCAACATTTTAAGAGGAGCCATAGGTTGAAACCGAAATTCCAGAGGAATCTAATCCTGAAATACAAAGATAGTGAGTGACTGATACAGTGTAGCTACAAGTGCAAATGATTACAAAAAAAAGATGGCCTACTATTAGCGAGTGATAGCACAGGTAACCTGTACTTTTGGGATCAACAGCACTCGTAAAGCAATTGAAATAGTACTCGGCGAGTGCTATTTCAATTGCTTTATGAGTGCTATTGATCCCTAATAGCACTGTTACCCGTGCTATTACTCATATTATAATAATATAAAATTGTATTCGATAACCCACACTTTAAGCAATGAATTGGCAACAGAAATGATTAGTTCAGACAGTTACATGTTTTACAAGTTTGGAGGGGAGGGGTGTTTAAAGAAAACTCTTGTCATGTCAAATAATTTGCAAAACTCCTAAATACAATTCATTAGCTATCTATTAAGCACTACACATCACAGTATTTAGTACACTTACTTGTTATCGCATATCATAAGTGAATTCCTGCCGTTGCAGTCCTCTTCTCCTTTATCATCACTCACAGGTAGCACAAATGCAGCCACCTCCTAAATCCATCTTGCAGGGTCACCAAGGACAACTTTCCACAAAGGTCGAAGGTGAAAGCTAGCAACAAGAGCGCGCGCAAAGACATCGCGTGAGGTCAAAGGTGAGGGTCAGCCGTTCTGCACATAACGTCTTTCGTTTTTAGCTACGACCCAATCCGCGGTAAATGCCGCCATCAACGGCGGGAAAATACAGCTCTCAGTTTAGTAGTAAGTACATTGGCTATCACGAGTGAAGCCAGGAATCTTGCTAGAGCATTAAACCTCAGCCACCGTGATGGTCTGGACATGATGGGTGGAGCTGACGCTGAAGCCATGGCTCCAGGAAGTGAGGACCCGCTTTCTGACTGTAGCTAAGTCACTTATTATAGTTAACTATAACCCTCATCAGTTCATCATCTTTTTTTCCTCTTTTTTTTTTTAGGTGATGCAGAATTTGATGGCCATTTTACCAACTATTATGAAAGTAATACATTTAAATTTAAATAATTTTTTCGATAAAAAAACAAAACAAAACAACTTCTTATAAAGCTTCTAGGGATGTCTCATCAGCAGAGTCAGGCTCTGCTACTCCACTGTTTGAAGACGAAGATGACCTCTATGATTCTCTGGATTCTTTGGACTGCTCTGTACCAGACATCGAGCCTTCATCATTGCATCCTGACCACTCATCTGTTTTCTTGTCACCACCCCATTCCGACCCCACTTTTCTTTCCCCTTCCGATACTGTGTCCGTTGCCTGCCGACGGAGCAGCATCATCTGCGTAAAGGAAAGGAAGAGGTCAAGAAGGCATCACCAGCAAGGACGAAACGACTTACCTCAACTGAGCAGTTGACCAGTTTTTAGCCCGTCACAGTCACCAACTCCTTCACCATCACCAACTCCTTCGCCCTTCTAAAAGAATTAGTACAGACATCAATTATTAATTATTATTTTTTATTTTTAGTCATCTCTTAAATTATGTATCATCTATACAAGTAATACACATCTTTACTTTGTTCTTATGTCCAGTGTTATCAAAATCTATCTATTTACATTGTACACAATATAATTATCCCTACTCAGCTAAATCCACTAAAAAAATACTCTAGTGGACAATAGTATAAACAGACATTACCAAGATAAATAAAACTATTACATGCGAACACTAATAAAAAAGACTCTAGTACGTGCTGACACGAATAAGAATGACTCTAGTGCATGTGGGCACTAATAAGAATGCCTCTAGTACATGCAGGCACTAAAAAGAATAACTCTAGTACATGTGGGCACTAAAAAGAATGACTCTAGTACGTGTACACACTAATGAAAACCCACAAGCCCACCTCAGAACTACTCAGATACCCTCGAAGGACAAAATTTAACGACAGGAAGTGAAACTGGAAGTGACATCATGTGACACACCCACCAGTAAAGAAATAATTTGGCCTCAAGGACTTCGCCCGTACCTCCAAAGATCACCTGATTAGTAAATTATTTCATCGGGCATCGTAATTTCCTTACAATAGCTACTACAATCAAACTGACACTAGCAAACACTAACTTAATCGAACATACTACAACTGACAGACACTAGTAATTGCTGACACTAATATGAATAAATCTAGTACGTGATAACACTAATAAGGATGAATCTAGTACTTGATAACACTAATAAAAATGACTATAGTAGTACGGTGTATGTGCATGCATGGTGTTAGCACTATGTGCATGCACAGTAATAGTACTAGTGCATACACAGTGTTTGGTGTTAGCACTATGTGCGTGCACAGTAATAGTACTAGTGCGTGCACAATAATAGTACTAGTGCATGCACAGTGTTTGGTGTTAACACTATGTGCATGCACAGTAATAGTACTAGTACGTGCACAATGTTTGGTGTTAGCACTATGTGTGTGCACAGTGCTAGCACTATGTGCGTGCACAGTAATAGTACTACGTGCATGCACAGTGTTAGTACTATGTTCATGTGTGCACAGTGTTAGTACTATGTGTGTGCACAGTGCTAGCACTATGTGCGTGCACAGTAATAGTACTACGTGCATGCACACAGTGCTAGCACTGTGTGTGTGCACAGTGTTAGTACTATGTGCGTGCACTAGCACTATGTGTGTGCACAGCAATAGTACTACGTGCATGCACAGTGTTAGTACTATGTGTGTGCACAGTGTTAGCATTACATGTGTGCACGGTGTTAGCACTATGTGCGTGCTGTGCACAGTAAATGCACAAATCCCCTTTACTGCATATGCGTAATTTAACAACTCGACTTTATTTTAGTAGTTTGAATGTTAGTTGTTAAAATCAATAGTTTAACAATAGTGTAGTTTAAGGCTTGCTCGCCATTTGTGCTCAAGCACACCACTAGTAATAATAACTAGTAAGTAACCCGCCACACAGTGGCGCTTGACGTATTGCAAAGTAAAAAATGTAGTAGCATAAGTTATTTTTATTCATTGTAATCGTTCTCTACTGTTGGTGAAGGTTATATCAGTTTCCCTCTTCTGCTATATTTTTTCCTGAACAATCTCATTTCTTTATCCCCCACCTTTCCTTTTTCCTTTTTTCAGTCTTTCTTCTTGAGTCAAGGTGTCCCTTCTCCTTTGTCTATCTCTCCTGCTTCTGAATCTTTCTGTCCTTCTATCATGACTGTAGACTTAAGCTTTGCGAAATGTTTTGCCTTTGTTTTCTACTTTCACCTTCCTTTTTCGTTCTATTCCACTAGCTTATTAGTACAATTTTAATCATTCCATTTTTGCCTTCTCCTTCGTATTTTCTGCATAGATGTCCGGAAATGCCGTAATTGATAGTCTCATTCCACAGTCCATTGGGACAGTTGGACATTCCATGGAATGTCCACCTGTCACTCTGCAGATGCATATATGTCCTACTGTCCATCCTATCCCATGGTCCCATGGGACAGTGGGATTGTCCATTGCTTCCCACAGTCCCATGGGACAGTGGGACATTCCATGGGATGTCCACCTGTCCCTCTTATATATACTTTCACTGTTCATTCTATTCCACGATCATGTAAATATCGTCACAATGAACACTTATAGATAAGATAGAGCACATGTGCGAGGCACTTGGCGCAATTGGCGTTAGATTAGCTGAGCACCGAAGGCGCGACAACACACTTTGACAAGTCAACTGAAACTGCATCATGTTATGATACAAATTTTTTTTTTTAACTCATTATCAGTAATGTTATACACAATCTATTTCACAAACCCATGGGACTATGGGATCGGATGGACAGTAAGACATCCATGTCTCAGTGAGAGGGACAGGTGGACATCCCATGGAATGTCCCAAGGTCTCATGGGACAGTGGGATGGAATGGACAGTAGTACACACTTACATTTGTAGAGGGACAGGTGGACATCCTATGGAATGTCCCGTGGGGCTGTGGGATGGGATGGACAATTCCATGAGACCGTGGGATGGGAGGACAATCCCATGAGACCGTGGGATGGGATGGACATTTTACAGCATATCTGGATAGCCCTATGTCAAAATGAGTGTGTTGGAATAGGTGTGGTCACAAGGCCGCAACAATATTTAACAAACTTGGGGATGATTGGGCCTGATTTGATTAACATCATCCTTAGCACTGGTCTTGAGACTCTTCTTGTTGATACAAATTTTGAAAATAGTGCAATTCAATTGCATAGAAAAGGACCTAGAATTATTTTGTCTGTATGAGACCAGCCAGGTGTCTCAAGGGTTGCAAACCCTTCTCCTAAGTTTTGTTTTTTTTAGATAGGTGTTACCTGTGGGTCTGCAAGTCTGACCTGTTAAAATCCCGGCCTCATAATCACAGTGTCAACTCATCTTCCCACTATTGCAGAAGCTCCTGGACTTTGAAGAGTTCTTGAATGGCCACTGATCAGTTCTCATAAATATATTAGTCCAGGAAATGGGTGTGGTTAAAACAAGTGTAAGTGTGGTCAAGGATAATGATCAGTGTGGCCAAGTAGAATATACTGTAATGCACCCATATCTGGCCTATTCATCACTATCAATGCTACTGGAATGGCATAGAAAAATTAGTAGAGATCATTAACTATGTAATTCCGTTTTCCCCCTCTGAAAAGATAATCCAGTCCATCTGGACTGATTCCTCCAGGCCTGTAAGCATGGCACCAAAATATCATGGTTTACACCTTGTACTGTGAATATTCCATTGGATAAAGATATAATAGGAATTTCAAGTTTATTAACTCTTTGTTTGGTTATTTAAAGTATGCATAAATATATGTTTGTATGTACTTCTGTATTTGCTCTGTTTTCACAGATTTTTTCAGTCGTCAATTTGCTACAGTGGTAAAACAATTTACTTCAGGTAGAGGACTTCAACCAACCCAGACTCCAAATGGAATTCAACTAACCCAGATACACAATGGAGTTCAACCAACACAGTCTCAAGATAGACTTAAACCAATCCAGACTCAAAATGGAGTTCAGCCAACCCAGACTCAAAATGGAGTTCAACATACCCAGACTCAAGATGGACTTCAACCAATCCAGACTCAAAATGGAGTTCAACCAACCCAGACTCAAAATGGAGTTCAACCAATCCAGACTCAAAATGGAGTTCAACCATTCCAGACTCAAAATGGAGTTCAACCATTCCAGACTCAAAATGGAGTTCAACCAATCCAGACTCAAAATGGAGTTCAACCATTCCAGACTCAAAATGGAGTTCAACCATTCCAGACTCAAAATGGAGTTATACCAACCCAGACTCAAAATGGAGTTCAGCCAACCCAGCCTCAAAATGGAGTTCAACCAACCCAGACTCAAAATGGAGTTCAACCAACCCAGACTCAAAATGGAGTTCAACCAACCCAGAATCAAAATGGAGTTCAACCAACCCAGACTCAAAATGGAGTTCAACTAACCCAGACTCAAGATGGAGTTCAACTCAAGATCCAGACTTCAGATGGAGCACAAACCACGACTGAGATTCAAGATGGAGTTATAGCCACTACTCAGACCCCATTGAGTAAGTATAGAATTAAGCCAGTGCGGTACTCTGTGGTCCTGTGGGACATACATAGTCTAGGTCTTTTTTGCCAAATTAAAGAATTATATAAAATATCACTTTTTATAATTAGTTCTTCATATAGTGCCAAATAGTAGAATAGTGTATATTCTTTGAGAGACTGAGAAAGAAATGTTAATGAACTCTATTGGATTGTTTTATCATAAAAGGCATCAGCACTTGATATTCCAGGTAAGAAAAACAGCTATTTACGCAGTATATTGGAGAAAAAAAGTAAGAATTTCCCCGGGAACATGGCGGTAAGTTTTATTGTGGCTAATAGCTTTCCCAGGAATATGGTGCTAATTTGGTCACAGCTGTAAACTTTGTTTACTTCCAGCAATGAGTAATGATTTGACTGAGCTACATTTGCTGCTCTGAATTACTTTGGACTTCCTATTCATTCAACTGATGATGTGTCTGCTTCTGCAAGGTCGATGCGCGACTGTTAGCTGGGCAGAAGATCATCAAGATAAAAAAATATTTCGCTAACAATTCCAGTTCTCTGCATACACTCATTCCTCCCTCTAGCCATATTCTTACTCATACTCTTCATTTTTCATCCATTCATTACTTTGTCTGCCTTTTCATGCTTTCAACATAATCAGTATTACCATCATCTCAATATTCCCCCTGGTGTCATCAGTGAGCAACAGCATTGCTGGCTGAGATAACTGTCTATTATAACAGTAAAAAATATCTAATCATGCACAAACAATTGCTAATAATTATTGCACTGGAACACACACAGATCACTTTGTTATGATATAGTTACATTGTGGTCCCAATAACCACTTTGTGGTTTGTTGCTAAGCGACCAAATTTGACCAAAAATGTTGAACAATACATGTACTTTCACGTGATATATGGTTGCTAGGTACTTCTTTGAACTACTGATTTTATATTTATTTTGAACATTATTCATATAGAAATAATAAAATTACTGAATTTTATCTGCCGGTGAGAGGGTTAAATATATTTTAGTTATTGTGACTATGGAAATAATATAAAGCTTTAAACTGGGGTGTTCGGGCAGCACCTCTTACTTAACACCAAAGCTGAGTTATCCAAACACCCCATTTATAACAGTGTATTGGTGTTGTGAATGGTTCAGTTACAGATATTATTGGTCAGGAAAAAGGTAAATGATATATTATCGGCTAGATTTTTTAAACTTAAAATTTGTTATTTTTTGTGTTAAGGTGGTTCAGGTGAGATATTTAAAAACATTTATTTAATCTTTAAAAAAAATTTATGATATTTTTTGTGTAGGTGGTTCAGTAGATACTACAGGTCAGAAAAAAGGTAAATTAGACAGCTATTAACAATTGGTAGATAACTAAAATTAATATGAGAATGACTTAACATAGGAACTTACAAGTATCTGTTTTTGCTCCACCACAAGTTTCATTGGGATGCTTCATATGCATGTGAATAATGTAATAGTCTATGAAAGTGTGATTTTACAGTGACTTACGGTGGTGGTAGAATGTTTGCTCATTAATAATTCATGAGATACATAATTGCTTATATCAACAACATTTCTTATTTTTATTTCACTGTATTATAGTCATATGAAACTTTGCTACATAGAGTAGTTATAGCACGACACTTGGATCTTGGGATCTGATTGCTTGTTGACAAAGTGCTAATAAAAACGGATAACTTCTGGCGTCCAGTCCAGACCCCAGCAAGGGTGTTCTTCCCAGTAGCTAACTAGTTTTGACTTCCTCGGTACTTACTCCAGGTCCACTCGAAGAGTTTCCATTCCACCGCTGCTTCTAGTGCTAGAAATGTGGCCAAGTACACCTTGAAGCAGCAGGCATTCCGGCTAAAAGCTTACTAGCACTGCTGGAACTCCGCAACCGTGCACTGTCTTCGAGAAAACTTTTCGAGTGGACCTGCCCCCGACTTCCTAGAATTGGATTCATCACCATTTAGGGTCAGTCAGTCCAGCACGGCCCATAGAATCAACGCCATAACAATAAGAACTCTACGGCCCAATATGGCAGCCATAAAGTGACCGCGTGCGCGGGAACCCGCCCACGCAATTGAAATTATTATGAAAAATCGCGGGAAAGTATTGAGAGAGCAGCTGAGAATGGGGAATAATAAAAATAAAAAAGATCTCAGAAATAACCATAGGCATGTATACAAGTACCATGCAGGAAAGGTAAAAAACAGAGTGAAAGAGCTGAATCAGAAGTTAACATTGAAGGGTGCAGGATAATTAATATGGACAGACATACAAGAATACACAGACAATTTGACAGAACATTCAAGGACGTGTACCCGACTCTCCTCCAGAATGTTCCTGGATGGGGCCATGCCATCCAGAAGCTCGAGTGTGCCAATCATGCATGCAAGTGCTACAGAGGTGCACTCGAGCGCCTCGTCCAGGACAACCCCTCCTATAAGGGTAGTGGCGGTCTCACAGCAAAGATGAGGAAGCGGCTGGTGTCATCATCAGCTAGGTGCGCCATCAAGATGCAGAGCAAGGAGCCTGATCACCAAAAAGCTTTGAAGCTCTTGAAGAAAGATCTTCTGAATGGTCCTCGACATTGCTTCGGTCTTTATCAGTTCTGAAGTGTGGATTTTTGCACCACAGCACGAGAGCAGCAGTCATCTTTGTCCACATCTCCTTCACCATCTTCTACAGAAGAGAAAAGTGATGAGGCTACATCTGATAATGATGAGGATGATGACGATCTGGCAGGTAAAGAGACAACCTGTAAAAATAATAGAATAATTTATCAATGTGTGGTCAGCCTGTTTTACATGAATGGGACCTTAATTAAAGTATCTTAATTAGTTCTATAAGTTACCAATAAAATAATAGAATAACTCCTTACTACTTACACAGTGGGTAGTCATAGAGTGGTTGATTGTATTGTGCATAAATTATATGTATCTGTAATTCTTGTCACTTAGCTTTATATTGCCTCATGGCTGTAAACTCATTACAGATATTGCTAGTGACCAAGAGAGACTTTGGAGAGAAACCCTTGTAGAAAATCCTACAATCGAAGCTCAAGTTAGATGAAATAAAGATATATATGTAGAAAGGATTTATCGGGACAGAAAGTGGTGGGATGTTCAACTTGAAAAGTTGAAGAAGTTTTACTTTGGTGCACTCTTGCCTGAACTTGCTAGCCCACGTTATCGATGTGGTGGAATAAGAGAACCAAGTTGAACATTGCCAACATCAACTTTTAGCCTATCCCCTAACCCCCCTTCCAGTTCATTAATATAATACCCAATCATTTCAATCATACCCGTCCATATCATTCAAGTTCATTGATTCTTGTATTCATATATTTATCATTGATTGATTATTTAACTTACGTACATCGAGTAGAAGCGTAAACTGTTCGGCCAAACAACTCTCTAAAAGAAAACAAAAATGAGGTAAGCAAGTTTTAGGCTTGAAAAGGGGTACTAATTCCCACCTAGGGTCACCAAGTATGTAAATATCATACAAAATGTACAACTCTAGATTGATAGGCTATGGTAGCTAATCTCCAACTCAGAGTCTAGTAGATGCCCTCAGGCAATAGTATGGGAGCAATTGCAAGGGAGGAGGCAGTCCAAAGTAGCCACACAAAAGAGTAGCCAATCTATATTGCTATTCAACAGATTCAACCGGCTGGCAAAATACCACCAACTTACCTATATATATTCTTCCCAGGCTGTTCTTCTCTCTTGACCTTTGCTGACTGCTTTCTTCCTGTCTGGGTGTAGCCATTTCAGTGTAAGTGCTAGTAATGTGTTGATAGCTAACCACAGTTATGTAATAACTTGCCACTTTTAATGATATTCATGGACAACTAAACCAGCGCGTGGGTGATCTAGTCTCATGAATAATTAATAAGCAAACACTATACCACCACCTTAATTACAGTAACAATTGCATGAGGCAATTAATGTTATCAAATAAGAGAGTAGTTTACTTTTTCTATTAACATGCTCAACTTGCAGTCTAATATCTTGAGTTTCATTTATTTGTCTGTTTAATCTGCGCAGTGCATGCAGATCATTTAAATGGTAAACCATATAGGTAATTCCATTACTATTACCCCTTCAATATAATTTAACTTTAATTAGTAGTACTAACAAGTACCCCGCCACATAGTGGCGCTTGACATATTGCAAAGTAAGAATGCAGTAGCACAAGTTATCTTACTCAGTTATCATTCTCTACCATTGGTTAAGGTTACGTAAGTTTCCCTCTCCTGCTCTCTTTTTTCTGAACTATCTGAGCTTTTCTTCTATCCCACCACTCCTATCTTCAGCTCTTCTTTTTGAGTCATGGCGCCCCCTTACTTTGTCTATCTCTCCTGCTTCTGAATTTCTGTCCTGAGAAACTTTTGTCTTTTATTTCGTACTTTAGCCTTTCTTTTGAAAACTAACCTCCGCCTTTACTTGTCGATTCCACCCGCTTTTTAGTTATAATTAATCGCTCGCCTTTTTGCCTTCTCTTCCCTTCCATTTTAAACCTACACCCCTTACCTCGCCGATTCCATCTGCTTTTCAGTTACGATTAATTGCTTACCTTCTCTGTTAAAACGAGATGTTTAAATAACACCTCACGAGGTGTTTACAAGGAGGTGCTGTCTGGACTCCCAATTTTGAGCCCTTATAACTTACACACCAATACATTTTATACCCAATGAGCATGTAGAGTTGATAGTTTATACCCTCTAGATTTTTCATTTAAAACATCTTATTGTAATGACCAACTATGGAGACAATATTGGGCTTTAAACTGGGGTGTCCAGGCTGCGCCTCCTATTTAACACCAAAACTAAGTTCTCCAAGCTCCCCATTTTTAGCAGTGTTCTCTTCCATACTTTTGCCTTCCTTTTTGAAACCTACGCCGCCTTCTATCGTCAATTGCACCCGCTTTTTAGAAGTAACCGGCACGTTCTACTGATTGTGGCGATACTTTACCTACCACAAATGAACAATGCTTACCGAACGATACAAAGCTCATGCATTATTCATGAATACACACACCGTCGTCGTCGTCGTCGTCGTCATCATTACTGACACACAAGCGTATTATTATATAGATGGTTTAGTATTATTATGAAGACAGGGTTTCCATGTACCATTTTCATTGCTTGAGCTATATTGATGCCTCATTAAAATAGCTAACAGATTGCTTGTCCCTTTGGAAGGAGATTATATTGTAATAGTTAGGTAGTGTTTAATAGCCTAGCCCTAGCCCTAGCCCTAGCCCTAGCCGCTGAGGGATTGCACTTTAGTTGCTTCATTCCATTATTGCTACTCCTTCAATATATACAGACATTACTAAATTAACTTTAATTAGTAGTATGGTTAGCCGATTAACTGCAAGTTAGGCGGGGTTAATCCCAGGCGGGAACTTCTATGGGTGCGGTTAAGGATGCCGCCGGGTGGGCGCAGGCGCACTAGGCCACACAGGTGAAAGAAGCCATTTGCAAGCTCTGGGAAACCAAACAGAAGCAGGGTAACTTTGAGCTTCCCACCCACCCACGCCTTACCCAGGGGAGGGAGGGGGGGTATAAATTCTTAACCTTCCGGCAGTCAGTTCGCTGACTGTCGTTGATAACGTGGCTGTTGGGATTAATGGGGCGACCCTCCCCTTTAATTATCCCCAATTAGCACCTGTTAATTGGGGGAGGGGTTCGGCAGCCACCCTAGCCAAACCAACTCAGCAACTAGTGTTGCGGGAAATAAGTAAATTAATAGTGGTTACCAGTTCGTGGGTAAAGGTGGTAAGTAGAGTGAGAGCTGCAGAATTAAATAGTATATTTCCACAAGTCTCACTGAAGAGGACTTATCAGAGTTGAAACGTCTGAGAGTTTTTTTTTATTCTATACCTACTAATTTAAGTTAAAATTTAAATATAGGACAAACCATTGTATAGCTACTTAGTTCGTGTTTCAAATACTCTATTCAAAGCCAAAATTAGCATTTGATTAACTTTAGAGATTGTAAATTTTCAGCTGTAATTTTATGCAACAAGTTAGCTCACAAGCTAGTCACTAGTCAACTGGACTGGAGAATTACAGCATCTGAAAGTATTTTGACTCATATTGTGATTGCAGATCTTGAAAGTCTTGTGTAATTTTACCTCCTTGTATTATTTCAGTTGTGTTAGATGAATAAACTATAGATGGTACATTTCATTTACGATTTATTACGGCTTATGTATTTCGTAGATGTTGATGAACGGTATTCAAAGAAAGATTCAGACAAGGAACTACATCCTGATAAAGTAAAGGTCAATTACGTTGTTCAGCTTTTTTTGAAAATTTACAGATTTTTTATTGTGTTGTTCATTCCACAATGAGCAACTCGCCTTTTTTTATTTTATAATTTTGCTACTAAGTTGACAACTGAATCTATTCTTCTATTGTTTATATAAATTGATGTTATTAATGTTCTCTAGTATTTAGTAATGCTATATAATGAACTCTCATAAAGTGTTTTTATTTTAGGTAAACTTTTGCAGTCAGAAAATATTTGGTGTCAGTATCTGCATCATTTGTACTTGTGTTGCAGTATTAGTATTATCCATAATTATCTCTTCTAATGGTAAGTATTTTAGAAAGCTATAGTAAAACTCTAGCTAGCCCCAAATTGATATCCAGATTATACTCAGAATGTGGGTAGGGTTTTTTTTTAGTTTAAATAGCCAGTGACATCATAGTGTGTCATAGGTTTCCTTTAGATAATTTAGAATAGACTAACGAGAATTTCAATACTTTTGTTATAAAGTGACATTCATGCTGACAATATTATAATCCAATTAAATACTTATCCTTTTAAATGACAATTTACATTTTTTTAATGTGAATGTTAATAGTGTATTGGAGTGACTTGACACCTTAAGTTAGTAAATACAGGCAGAATTTGTTTACATAATGCTAGCTAGTTCTGCTCAAAAGTCTCTATTTTGTCAATGTACACCAGCAGATGTAGATGGGATTCTAAATGGAAAATAAAATAAAAAATAAAACTTTATCCCAATTTTTATTTGATATAACTGGTAACAAAGACTTTATATATGAATATTTTCATATTACTCTAAATTTGAAATTTACAAGAGTTATTTTTTCATTATTTGGTAGGTGATAGACCAGAGAATGGTGGGAACTCACATTCTAGTGGCAAAATAGAAGTGAGCAATAAACCGAGTATGAATAAAAAGCCAACGATGATGGAGTTACGAAGCTTTCCTACAAAATCCAAAAATATTGATTTAGCCTTGGAAATTTCTTCTGATGATTATGCAAAAGTCGGACGATGCCTTCTTGAAGATGACACTGGAGCAAAGATAGCCAACTTTGAGAGCTCGAAACGTGGAAACATAAAGGACATTAATGATGCAGTTTTTAAGGAATGGCTTAAAGGAAGTGGCAAGCTTCCAGTTATGTGGAAGACATTTCTGGTCTGCCTAAAAGAGGCGGAGTTAAATTCACTACACGATTTGGTTTATGACAAATTATGATGTGATCAAATTAAAGGTAAGTATAGACTTTGTATACAATTAGTATGGGAGAAAGTGAGTTGGTGGAATAAGAGAGTAGTTAGTTGGTAAAATAAGAAATTAGCTAGTTGGTGGAATAAGAATTGGGTTTGTACTCAATCCATGACCATTCTTTTAGACGTGTTTTAATAGTAACAAATAACAATAACAACAACAAAAATAAAACAATAATAATAAAAACAACAAAATAATAAAATAATCTTAGTTTAATTGTAGGACGAGCGAAGCGAGACACTCATTAACGAGTCTCAATCGTGGTAAGTTATCTTGGTTAATGCGCTGTTTGTCCTAGTTATAGCTACACCTTGATAACAGATTTGTTCTCACTTGAAATCCATTTTGCAATAGTTCAGTCACTAAAATTATACAATCTGATGATTTATCTGCTAGAGCTCTGGTACAATAGAACATTGTCAACAGAGCATTGTAGTGGAACGGAGAACAGGTAGGCTTCCACCAGAATTCTGACTAGCACGTAGACAAACCGGTAAAGGTTCACTAGCGTCAAAGAGCTTCCCAGGTCCGCTCAAGGTTCTCAGGCTTGTCTAGAATCACCTCAATAGTTTCGCTATAATTTAGTAACAGTCTTGACAAAACTATACATGAAGTCAGAACTGACGCTTGTGTAGTGAGTAGCGAGGTTACGTAGCAAGTTCGACTATATTCTAGATGATGTAAAGGTGTATGCGCATGCATAAAAATTAATGAAATGGGGGGAATAAACTAAGGTACAGGAAATGAACTAAATTACAGGAAATAAAGAAAGGAGGGAATACATGCAATAATTGATGATGTTCAGATTATGAGGTGTGTAACACTACAAGCATACTTTGAAAAGGTGGCTAACTTAAGCAGAATCCTTTGGTTTATTGATCCTTACCAATATCACCCTCTAGAATTTGATAGCTTTCCCTGGGAAAATCAATTGTCCAATTGTCAAGTAGCGAGGAGAATACAAACTAAGTCTTGTGCTGTTGTATCCAATGAACAAGTGTATATGTGTGTGTAGAGTGTGTGTTGCTAAAGAATAGCACACATAAATTAAATAAAAAACATAAACAAAGAAATATTAAAAACGGCTAGCATTCAAGTTCGACAGTAGCTACTATATTATGAATTTCATTGTTAGAGCTGTATGGTAATTTTAACTAGACTATGTTTTCGTATTAACATTCAATTTTTGTGTATTTCAATTTATATGTGAGGTTTTCAGTCACTTCCTCCTTTTTTATTTTGTTGTACTGAAAGGTAGGAGTTAATTTATTGATATATCAATATAATTTCAGGTTTTATGAACTTCGACAAGAAGCAAATTATTCAATCACTTTTTTGTATTTTTTTTTACACTAATTCACGTTCATTTCTTATTTTAATAAATACAGACAATAGGAAATTTATATTACTTTTATATTTGGACCACTCCACTCCAGTCACACCAACTATATCATTTGTGTAATTTTCTTTTCTTTTTTTTTCCCTCTCAGTTTTACTTTATATTAAATTGTTCATATGTTTTGAACTACACTGGTGCATAGGTAGCTAGACATAATAATATTACAATACAATAATGTTGTGATATCCTTCTATATAGCTAGTGCCTTCCTTCTGCATGTATTGAAGGTATTACAAGCTATCGATTTAGGCTTGATTATTGGACAGTATAATTATAATCAACCTAACTTTCCTGAGGAGTCTTTGATACTTAGTGTTATATGTGACAGGCTCTGCGAAAACCAGGCATTTCGGGCAAAAATTGAAATTGAGATATAGGCTCCAGAACTAAGTCATCCGCAAAAATTCTTTCTTTCTCCTATTTTTGTTTTTTGCAGAATTAGTCTTAGTGACCCTTACTCTAAGTCTATGCCAAATTTCAAATGTCAAAACAACTTAAAAGACCTCAAGCGTGCTGTGGAAAGACAAGCTACTTTTTATTCTCTCTCTTTCTCGAAGTACAATAAACGGAGAATGGGTGGAGTTTCAAACAAGCAGCTAAAAAAAACGGCATAGCTTTGAGACTATTGCATGCAATCTACAGCTTACCTCTGGCTGAAAGTTTACTCCTACATCGAGTAGAGTAGCCAAGGATTCCGACAAGACAGGCTCCGAGACGCTCTTAAAGCTAAAAAGAACTCTACGCAAAACTTCGTTAGTTGCCGTTAAAAAGCGGCTGCACAATTTAATTGCGTATGCGGAGTACGCCGTTAAGTATACGGAAACGTTAATTATACCGGAAGTGGAAATTCAATTTATGTTTTAACGATTTCTAGTTCAATTGCTTTGCTGAATACAGCCCAGTTCAACTGCCAGTTTCTGTGCGAGTCAAAGGTTTTACCCTCCAGTATTTTAGCACTAAGTTGATATAAATTGTAGCTTTTTATTAACATAAAAAACTCATTTTTGTTGGTTTGCCAGAAATGCCTGGTTTTCCCAGAGCCTGTCACATATATAAACCTTAAATGTGTTATGTGGGTTTTTGTACTTCCTGTGGTTTTGCATTACTGTTTTAAAATATACTCGCTTGAATCACATCATTGGTTATGTTGAGTTATGTCAGTCATCTTGTTGTTGCTTGATTGATTATATTAAACTAACAGGTCTTTTTGGGAATACAAAATTGGGGAATGCAACACTTAGAAAAACTTATTTGATCAAGTGAAAATGGAGTGATTGAAGAAACTTTTCGACTTTTTCAATTGAAATTGTAATGCATGAAGAAATACACTATGCACAATTATTCTGAAAGTTCTTTTTGTGGTTGCTAAGGTGAATAAATAAACTAAAGTTGAGAAGTTTAAATTGATTTGTGTCTGATTGAGCAATTGGTGCTTGCGCGAAGACGATACAGCTCGGCGAGCGAAGGGTGATTGGCGTGTAGGTGAGCTAATACACTACCTTACTGAATCGCCTACCCAGAATCAAGTTCAGTTTATCTAAGTAATAGTTAGAGCATACGAGCTTAGGTACTGGTGGATTTAGTGCACTGAAGCCCAAGGGCCGTAGGCCCGAGGGCTTTGTGCACTAAATCCACCAGTACCTGAGCGCATGCTCTAACTATTTTAGAACCCGTTTACCCAAAGCCGGCCCAGTTGTTTCCACTAGCAACAGCATTTTCGGCCCAAAATTAAAATTCAATTAAAATTCAATTGAAGCACACCACCTGGCAGGTTTACTTTAGCATTGTAGCTGCCAGCTGTTATCTCCAGATCTAACTCTACCCTGGGCTGGGCTGGGCTGCTCTGCTCTGTGGTAAACAGTTAAGCAGCTAGCTATGGTAAATTCCTGGTATGAGCGGCAGCAGGAGCGCAGCAGGAGAGTTGTCAGCAGGAGAGTTGTCAGCAGGAGAGTTGTCCGTATGAGAGGGTAGTAGACCCTCACATATCATATCCAGGCCTCACACAGCTTTATCCAGCCTATTCTATTAAACTAAAACTCAAAAATAGCAATACCCCAAGGGTGGTTAGTATGCACAGTTTATATACCTAAAGGCAAAAAATAGTGCACACTTACCAAGTTAGTACACCTAGTAACAATATAGCAACGGGTTCTAATATTATTATAGGCACTGCTAGTAACGCAGGGAAGGTGCTACATAGATAGTTAGATGGATCCAGTAGCTCTATAGCAGCAAAAGTACCAAGGATTGGATTACTGAACAGAACAGAACTTTTTTTCTGGAAATCACCAATTAGCTATTAGCTGAAAACTTCCAAACATTGTGCACAACAAGCAATAACAAATGGTTTTTGTTTCAATATATTAGGTAAACTTACTTGTATATGTAGAATTAATATAGCTAATTGTTATTGTACTTTTTTGGTTATTTGCTTTGAATCATTCCCTACATCTGTGTGTTGCTGCATGCACCAAATACAATAGCTATTGCCATTTTTTTATTTATTGACATTATGGAGTCGCAAATCATTTGTCAATTAAAAAAAGAAAAAAGAAATGTTTTGAAAGAGTAGAATAATGGATTGTGTTTGAGAGGCTGACAGACATGGCTGACCAATATGAAAACCACATCTAACGCTTGTAGAGATTCTTCACACCCATAAAAAATCTACAGAGAGTTGCTATGATGGTTAGCCTATGCCACAAGGAAAAACTCAAAGAATTGAACAGATTTTAAAATAATATTGATTGAATGCTGATTTGGCTGCCAAGCAGTTTACTTCTTTAAAAACGTTTTAAAGAAAGAAGATAGGTTGATTCTAATCCCTAGTCTAATGAGCACTGTTAGTCTCATTATCCAAAGTATGAACATGATCCCTTGCAATATTTTCAGCAGGGCGACACTGTATGTGAAGTTCCAATGAATTGGAACTGTGATAAAGTAGACATTCTGCATGGGATCTCTAACTTCTATCTGTGCTAAAATATCCTTTATAAAGAACCTTTGAGAAAGGACCAACCCCTGAGAAGAGATCCAAAGTCTTGTCCCCAATGCAGTCACTACTCAATAGCTACCGTAGGTAAAATGAAGCACCAAAGGAGCGAGCTCTCTAAGCTACTATAATATAGTCTCGCAGGCCAGACCCTTTACCGAACGCAAAGGGTCTGGCCTGGCGAGACTAGCTACTATACACTAGCTAGAAAATTACAAGGTCATCTCGGACAAATAAATAATAATTTATTGGCTGTTCTAATCAGGTACCAATACAGCTTGAGCAATGAAAACGACAGATGTAAACGCTAGGCCGGAGACACTCACTGGTATATATATTCAACTTCACTTCTGGACTTGGTCGAAAACGTCCCAGCATAAGCAAACTACAGCGAGCAGCAAGAAACTTTGCTCACGCGAGTATAACGTGCCGATAGGGGGCGTTACCCACTAAGGCTGGTATCGGAGCAGAAGTTTCGTGTTTTCTCAAAATCGGCCTGAAATAAAAAAGTAGAACAATAAAAGGTCTTAGTTCTGAATAAGTTCATACCTATATCAAGGGTTAATCGTCAGTAATCTTCAAAATTGGAGCGTGACAGACAGACAGAAAGACATACAGACAGACAAACAAGCAGGACGACCACTATAACCCACTCGCGCATGCGCGCTATGGGTTAATCAAACGCGTTCTTTTTGACCAACTAACTAAGGTTAGTCAACAAGTTACTACATGCTTTTGTTTGCTGGTTTTCTGCAGCTAGCTATAGCTAGGAAGTTTTAATTCAATTTTTAGCCAATTGTAGTTATTGGCACTATTACAAGAAAATCTCTCAGGGGGATGATTGCATGTGGCACAAGTCTCAGAATAGACATGGAAGACACACTATATTATGCAAATGCTTTTCTCTAGACAACAAAATTTTTGTGGTAGAACAAGCTTAATAACTGACCATACATAGTGATGAGTTAAATTGAACCTAGCTTTATTTAGCATAAATAGTACAACTAATGAAATGATTAATTATTATGTTGACAATTAGTTTTAGTGTAATACTCTCCACAAAGAAGTGTTATTAAATAATGAGATCGCTTCCATTGTCTATATGTGAATGCTAAAATTCACCAGAAAGTAGTTCAGCATTAAGTTGAAACACAGGATTAAGTTTAAATTAAATATTTTGTTAAAACTTTACAGTCGGACCTCGTTCAAAGGACCTTTCGAAAAACGGACAACCCACGATACAGCGGACAAACACAAAACTACGGATGGATTTCCTATTGAAAATTGTATATGCGGACCTTCCGAGTTCCTGACAACTGACAGAACAGATTTCCCACAATTACTACCATAAAAAAGTGCTTCTCTTCATGGACAATCAGGGACACGTATCAAAATCTACTATAATTCAGACAGTTTTAATGAATCAACAAGTTCTACCTTCGGTCCACAGAGGTGATAGATGGACTGTATTTCTAAGCCGCAGCCTAGTCTCTGGTAGCCAGACTTTCGCAATCGCTAAGCGGGAATGGGGTCGACCAAGGGCAAGTTGTGCTTGCACAGTGCGTGTAAGCGGTGTATTTAAGTGTGATATTCTAGCGACCCCATTTTTTTTGCTCTTATTTCCTGAACGAAATTCAGTTAATCGTATACTTTCAGCCTCCGTTGAATAGCTCCATGAATGACTGAGATAGGGAATCCAGCTCGAATCAACTGGATGAGAAGATGATAATGATGGTGACAACCCATTTGTTTTCTCTTACACTGAAGTTGAAGAGCTTCAAGGAAGTAATTGGAAAATGTAAGACACTTGGAGTATCATGGCCACATAAAAGCCTTAGAGTATGAACTTAAAATTTTCACTGTTTAAAAAGACTATAGCTAATGGATGTGATTTTTTTAAAACAACAACAACAAAAAAAAAAAACAGCAACAATACATTGTTCTATTACTGAAGTGTAACCTTTTTTAAAATTTATATTTTACTCCATTCATTTACTCTAATAAACTTTTACACAATCAAATATTAGATAAACAAAAAAAAAAGTGATGGTTTCCGAGAAGGGACAGCTTCTCAACAATGGACAAAACTTGTGTTCCCATTCTGTCCTTTATTCGGAAGTTCGACTGTAATAATTTTCACCAATAAAGACTGAATAATTGTGATATAATTTAATATTACATGTTTTGTTGAATAAAGAAAACTGTTCTTGTTGTAAAATTAAGATACTTTTTTGGCAGGTAATTAAAGCACTTAAAAATCAGGTCACAAAGCATTGTGCAAGTGTGAAGACTAAGTATATAAATGTATATTGAACTTGAGTGTTTTTTTTTTTACTTCCATTTTTAGAGAGTTAACACTGCTTGAAGGTGCTTGTTTTACTAAATTGAGGAAACTATTACACTAAAGATTTACTGCATAGTTTACTCATTTAGTAAAACATACCTAGTTTTACTTGACAGGAAACCTTAAGTAAAACATTGTACCATGTTTTACTGTAGTTTTACAGGTCTGTTTTTTTACACCTTTGTTTTACTCATGGTTTACTGAAGGGTCCAAATGTTGCTAGTTAACTATTAAATGCATTTAACTAATTGTTTAGTTAACTTCTTGCATTATATTATTAAGCAAAATTAGAAAGCTAGGAACTGTAACTTGGCTGATGATTAATTGAAGAAGAATCCCTCATAAGCGCCAGCATATCCAGTGTGCATACCACTGCACAGTTTTATAACTGGTGTAGTTTTTTGCTTGATCACTCAGGTCCCAGGTCCTTCCAGGGAAAGACACAATTAGATAGTGACCCCACCTTGCGTTTATAATGTTCCTCCAACGGCATTGATGAAAATGTAGCTACTTTAAATGTTTGTTAGGCTATGTACTGTTGCGTAGACATAGGCGGCTCTGTGCATCGTGAACTACCGCCCTCAGGCCCTAAGTACTTCGCTGCGCTAGACGCTGGACCGTTAAAATAAGGCTGTTTCCTCCCCTCACAAAGATACTGCATTTTCTCATGGAAAACCCTTTTCCAGTTATGTGTAGGTAAGTATCGCCAGGTTAAATAAGTTAAAAACGCTTTACCATTAAAACTCTCGATTGGAAGTGGTCGTCTAAACTATTGTTGCGCTAGTCTACTGATTCGTAATACGGTGCGCTACTGTGTCTTGGTGACTTGAAGGAAGCTTTCGCTATCTACCCTGGCTTATGCTTCTGGGTAAGTAGTTTTATTGCTAGCAGTCTGTGGGTTTCTAAGTATTTTAGCTGCACGAGGTGACCCAGGTCATTTTTTTTCCTGGTGAAGTTGTGTTTCCTGAACAATTTTTTCTAAGCTAATGAATCAAAATAAAGAGCAAGGGTAGCCTGAATTATGATAGTGATATTTTGTGGTAGTTTTAATATGACAAGGGCTCGTCAGTTTGTTTGTTCCATAATACTCTTGAAAATTTTCATTTCTTTGTGAGAAAGTGTGGGTGCATGTTGGAATGGTTTATAGTTACTGAATTATTCTAAAACATGCTCCACCAAAATTATCCTCACTCATAGCTTTTTCCCATGGCCACCCTAACATCCTTTAGTGTGCTCTACAGTATAGTATTGATGACCATTACCAAATGTAAGTCTTATGACCTCATAGAGGTAGTTGCAGGTCTTATAAGTCACGATGTGAGTTTGGGACTGGTAGACAGTTAATTTGCTTAAAAAAAATTCAACAGACAGTGTTGGTTGGTGGTTGTTGTTGTTGTTGTTGTTTTTTGTTTGTTTGTTTGTTAACCCTAAGAGTGCATGCGCAAGAGGGTAGTAGTAGTGGCCCTGTCAGTCTGTATGTCATGCTCTGATTTTGGAGATTATTGACTATTAACCGTTGATTTAGGTATAAACTTAATCAGAAAGAAGATTTAGAACCTTTTATTGTGCTACTTTTTTTTTTAATTTGGGGCTAATTGTTGATGAAACGTGAAGCTTTCAGCTCCCTAGTGTCACATCATAATCACTTGAGCAAATAATTTCTTGCAGCCCGCAGTGTAGTTTGCTTTATGCTCAGGGAAGTTAACCAACGGATTTGAATGAAGTGAAGTTTACGTTGAAAAACTATAACAGTGAGCGTTTCTGGCTAGTTTAGCTTCTCTTATGAAGACAGCATTTCCATGTACTGTTTTCATTGCTTGAGCTATATTGATGCCTCATTAAAATAGCTAACAGATTGCTTTGTTCTTTTTGAAGGAGATTATATTATTATAATAGCTAGGTAATGTTTAATAGCACTGAGGGTTCGCACCTTTGGTGCTTCATTTGTTTTGTTTTTGTTTTGTTTTTTTATTCTTATTTAAAGCTTATCTGTATTTTATAATTTATAGCCAGACACAATGTTTTTTGTATGGTAGTCAAGGTGATGTAGTTTCACTGACCATACACGCCCATCCTTCTGCTGTAGCTCAAGTACGCAAGCACACAATCATACACACCCACTCATTATACACAGTCCTAGGGGGAAAGGCTTGTGATGTGCTTCAGTAAAAAAAAATTGACGTATAAGGTGAAAGGGTAAAAATTCATCTTTATAAAAATCATCATGCACAATTTGTTCAAACAATTTACACGGCCGACTTAATTAAATTAGCGTACGAGACCACTCACAGCAATTTTTGGGACTTAAAAAAAACAACAAGCTTTTCCAAGGAATTATTGCGCTGTATAAATCCTAACTCTATATAAGACTTGCTTACTAACAAAAGAAACAGGAAGGAACCTAAGAAGCTTAACACATAAAGCAGCAAATGTATATTTATTGTTTGTTCTTAGCTAGTCAGCACATATAACACACAACACTCTCACATGCACGCGTTCACTGGATATACCAACACAAGATTTACAGTGTAGTCTCTTGGTAGCTTGGGCAATGAATTTTCAAGTATGAACAGTGATGACAAACAGCGCGTTGTTAACCAAGGTAACCAATGAACACAACAAATGTGAGTCAAAGTACAAAAGTTACATACATACGTCCAAGCATATATGATATATACAATAATATATCCCTGATTTTTTGTGTTGTCCCTGATAGTGTCTCGCTCGCTGCCAATTATTGCATATATAATTACCACGGTTGAGCTTTGTATGTGTGTGCGTGTGTGTGTTTGCATGACTTTTAACTTCATTCTCATATTCTACCACTGCTCTGCATTTTATCACGTGATGCCAGGAATGATTCTCTCTTAGCTGTACTAACTTCAGGGATGATGTTTCAGCCTTCATGGCTTGAAGCCGTAGTACTAGTGGCTAGACCCATCGGTTTTCTTCCTAACCACAGTTATATGGTATTGTTCTACATATCTTGTGTAAAACCAGGGTTTTTTTTCAGGGAGCGGAGGGGTGGGGGCTTGTACATCTCCCGCCCTTCCCCCACCCCTTAGGGATTAAAGACATGCTAAAATTAATTGTACTCAATATTTACAAGAAGAAAAAAAAAGAATACATTGAGATATGATTTTTTTTTCTTCCAAATGTCAATTAGTCATCATTAGATAACTGTGGCTAACCTAAATCTTAGTCTAATTTAATCAGCGTCATTTGTAATAAACTTCTTTCCGTATGAGCAGCGTAAGGCAGACTGTGGCAAGTGCATTGTGGATGCTTAGCCTGTATTATCTATTGTGCTGCTCAATTATGACACTGAGCAGTAATATCTTTTGGGGCTAAGGAAATGATTTCTTTGTGATTTCATCAATTGGTAAACTTTTGTGGCTTTTTTTGTTGTCCAGGGGCATGGAAGATTATTTGGAATAGGGAGGCTCCACTGTACTTGAGTTAGACAGGGAAGTACTTTGCTTCCCTTTGCTCCCCTCCCCCCATCATCCACATATGCACACACACACACACACACACACACACACACACACTCACACACACTCACACACTCACACACACACACACACATATCCCAGATATTAGTTTGACTTTCGTGGAGACATTTGCCCCAATTTTTCATCAAGTTTTGTGGTAGTTAATATAAATATAATATAATATGGAAGGTGTAAATTTTAACAACTTCTACTGTACTAAACTAGCCTGTTTAATGTCTACATGTGTTGGAATTACAAGCACGAAACACAAATCCGAGAATCTTGAATTATGTTGAGCTAGTTTTACTTGAGACATACACTTTCAATGTAGGAGTGTGAAGTGGCAGGTGTAATAGTGTAGTGACTACTCCACTGGTGTACACGTGATGACTCCTGGACTTCAAAACTAGAGGTGAGGAACTCTAGAATGACTTCTTAACTCCATTAACAAGAAAGAGGCCTTTTGAAATTACTTTTTTATTTACTATATTTATTACTCATTCTAATTGACTTGTGGATATTTCCATTTAATGCACACTTAGACAACCTGGGAGCAACTTAGAGTCTGAACTTTTAGAACTCTTGTCACTTCATTTACTAACTGAATAATCCTTTGAAACCATTTGTATGTGTGGCCGGACACACACACACACACACACACACACACACACACACACACACATTATATTGATTCAACTCTTCATTTGTAAAGTATTGAATTCAAATGAAAGGTGAAGAGTTCCCAGATCATTTGGTCAATGACCTGAATTAGTCAGTGAGATATACAGTAGGCTCCCGCCAGCACTTAGACTTTATTTGCGCAAGAATAATAATTGATTGCGAGGTACAGATTATATAGGGTGACCATTGTGTAACAGTGTGCAATGTATCTTTTGCCAGTATTAATGCCTATCTTTAGGCAACTTTCAGGCACTTTTGATGCAATTCTGGAATAGCATGGCACCATTAGAAGTAGTGGCTGTCCATGTCTTACGAGTCACTATAAGTCTTAAACGAAGAGGTCGCATATTAAGGCGGTGTAGCTGGGGACATGTTTCGCTATAAGTGAAAAATGGCTGACACGCCCCCTTGTTTTAAAATATTGGTGTGGCCATTGCCGTACCTGTTTCGACACCCCTGTGATATGTGACTCGAGTAACTCGCCGTCATTTGGCTAATATTACAGTCCTGTAATCATTATGAGTGCATACATACTAGTGATGTGCTTCAGCACAAATGGCGAGCGAGCCTAAAACTACACTATTGTTAAACGATTAATTTTAACTTCAACACTCAAGCTACTAAGAAAAAGTCAAGTTTAAATTACGTGTATAAGGTAAAGGGGATTCAATGCCATAGTAACCACTCCCTGCAACAGTTAGAATTGAAAAACAACAACAACAAAAACAAGTAGCATTATTTACACGTTTTCTTTGTGATATTCTTTAGTTAAGTAAAGGCACAATACTTTCACACAACTGAACATACCTACACAAGGCTTACCTTCGTAGTTACTCTAGTGGACAAAGAATTTTCAAGCAAATACTGACAGATTACGGGTAATGATCGCTAAACCGGAGGATTCCGTTTAGTGAAGTTTGGGACAGGGTCGAACAGCGAGATAACACAAAAATATGAGACGGTCAAAGTACAAAATGACATACGTACGTCCAAACATATAAACAAACAAACATCCCCGATTTTCAATTGTGTTACCCTGTAAGTGTCTCGCTCGCTCGCCAATTACACCCTGAGTATACTTGTCTCTGCCCACTTTTATCTTGTAATACCACGCACTGTATCCATGTGTGTCCGTGCGATGCGTACTATATAACCAATTGAACATGTCAATCTCTACTGGCATTCACGACCTGTTGGTACTCATTCCTATAGTTAGTATTATGATTTAGTACAATACATTCTAGTAAAGATGTAATTGCAATAGATTTTAAGTAATTATACACTACTGGCTATTCAATTCCATTTAGTGCACACTATGTGCACTTGAAGTTATATAGAGTGAAACTTATAGTTTAAAAATTTGGACTTTTATCACTAATTTCTTTACACATTCAGAATATTTTTTGAAATCGTGTGTACATATACACACACGCACACACACACATCTGCACATACATGTGTGATGAGTATACTGCCAACGTGTATACCTATTTTGTGCTGTAATGGGCTTCCTGTATCACCTAGGTGAATAATGATTTGGTGTTAGAAGATAGGAGTGGTTTGAACATGTAGGTGATGAAGTGTGTGTGCATGTGTTTGATAGTGTTCATGTGGTGCACAAAAGTATCATTTCCTCCGTTGTACAACTTATATTTATTGGATTAGCCACACCCATACGTAAGTACATATAATCAATCAACTATGGTTCAATCCTGGCATGGACACTTTTTTTTCCTCCATTTTTTATTTTAATTTTATTTTTTTGTTGTTTTTTTTTGTTTGTTTTGTTTTGTTTTGTTTTTTGTTTTGTTTTTTGTTGCTGTTTTTTTTTACTGGGCATTCTTCTTTTCTTTTGTCCCTTTTTCTTTGCACTCTGGCTTCTAGTTTTAGTTTATGATTTTAGCCCAACAGTACACTTCAGCATTAACTCTCAGTGACCTACTGCACTCACAACAAGCTAGGCCATGAACAAGACAATATACTTTTTCACAGAACTATTGACACAATAATTAAATGATGATCAATTATTTAAATATGATTGATCAATAATATGAATTAATTTTACTCATTTTGAAGCTTATAAAGCAAGCAATACCAATATGTACTACATGTTTTACAGTCTGTAAAGCAATGAAAATATAATAACATTTGTCATACCAGATTTTTAAATATCAGACCAAGATTAAATTGTTTTGACGTTTGTCTGAGCATTGACGTATAGTTATCATCCACACTGCATACATACATACATACATTCACATATACTTATTAATAATTAACCGCACACTAGCGCAGCAGGGTAAAATGATAGCATTCTTTTAATTGTCCATAATATATTATATTCCATGCTCGATATCTTCACAATAATATTTTCAAGTTTATGACCCATGGCATATGTCACAATGTCACACGCTGAATTGCACAAGCTCATTACCTTCAAATACACTGGTAGTACTGTAGCAATCACCAATCTTACTAGTTCCCCAGCTATCTTTCTCTACAAGAACTATCTATCCAGGTCAAAGCAGCCAATAAACATTGGCTAAGAGTGTGGAAGA